>Ga0105354_1001860_pt1 | contig 12961 bp, 8 predicted proteins | sample GOMGulsemesocosm_FD_83658 | JGI IMG/M metagenome (GOLD analysis project Ga0105354, IMG submission 83658) | Methane-oxidizing microbial communities from mesocosms in the Gulf of Mexico - GOM9B Gulf of Mexico | ecosystem: Environmental > Aquatic > Marine > Cold seeps | place: USA: Gulf of America...
CCATAACTAAAGAGTCACCTAATTACTCAAGATAATATGAGCTCAGAAATTTCAAAAAGATATAGTCAGCGTGGTGTTTCAGCTTCAAAAGAAGATGTGCACAACGCAATAAAAAATGTAGATAAAGGAGTTTTTCCTAAAGCGTTTTGTAAAATAGTTCCTGATCATTTAACTGGTGATGAAGACTATTGTTTAATTATGCATGCTGATGGGGCTGGTACAAAATCATCTTTAGCCTACATGTACTGGAAAGAAACTGGTGATATTTCTGTATGGAAAGGAATTGCTCAAGATGCTTTAATCATGAATATTGATGATTTATTGTGTGTTGGAGCAACAGATAATATCATGCTTTCTTCAACAATAGGTAGAAACAAAAGTTTGATTACTGGAGAGGTATTGTCTGCAATAATCAACGGAACAGAAGAGTTAATTACGGAGTTAAAAGGTTTTGGAGTAACAATACATTCTACAGGAGGTGAAACCGCTGATGTAGGAGATTTAGTGCGTACGATAATTGTAGATTCTACAGTAACTGCACGTATGAAACGTTCAGATGTAATAGATAATGCAAACATTACTCCTGGTGATGTTATCGTTGGTTTAGAATCATTCGGTCAGGCTACTTATGAAAAAGAGTACAACGGAGGAATGGGGTCTAACGGTTTAACTTCTGCCCGTCATGACGTATTTCATAAGTATTTAGCAACTAAGTACCCAGAGAGTTTTGATGCTGCTGTACCAGAAGATTTAGTGTATTCAGGAAATACAAAATTAACTGATGCTGTGGAGAATTCTCCAATTGATGCTGGTAAGTTGGTATTGTCACCAACACGTACTTATGCGCCAATTATAAAAGCAATTTTATCAAAATATAAGAGTGATGACGTTCATGGAATGATTCATTGCTCTGGAGGAGCACAAACAAAAATTTTACATTTTGTAGATGATGTACATGTTGTAAAAGATAATATGTTTCCTATTCCACCCTTATTTAAGTTGATACAAGAACAATCAAAAACAGATTGGAAAGAAATGTATCAAGTTTTTAACTGTGGTCACAGAATGGAAATTTATGTTAAACCAGAAGTAGCTGAAGATATTATAGCGATTTCAAAATCGTTTAATGTAGATGCTAAAATAGTTGGTAGGGTAGAAGCTTCAGAAACTAAAAAGTTAACGATTACGAGTGAATATGGTGCGTTTGAGTATTAATATTAATTATATTACAAAAAAGCCTTACAGAAATGTAGGGCTTTTTTTTTATGTTGTTTTCCCGTCCTGAAATAAGTTAACTAATATAATTCCATATATTTTTATGTTTTCCAATAAGTTGGTAGGTATACTTTAGTATTTTGTTTTCTTCTTTAGTAAGGGAGGGGTCGTCTTTTAGAATATACATGGCATAATTTCTTGCCAATTGTAAAATGTCATTGTCTTTTATGATATCAGCAATTTTTAAGTTTAAAACACCACTTTGTTGCGTACCCATTAAATCTCCAGGACCGCGAAGTTTTAAGTCTACTTCGGCAAGTTCAAATCCATCATTGGTACGAACCATGGTTTCTAGTCTTGTTTTAGCTTCGGTACTTAGTTTGTAACTGGTCATTAAAATACAGAAACTTTGTTCAGCACCTCTACCAACTCGTCCACGTAATTGATGTAATTGTGATAAGCCAAAACGTTCACTACTTTCGATGATCATAACACTTGCATTGGGTACATTCACTCCAACTTCAATTACAGTAGTAGCTACCATTATTTGTGTTTCTCCTTTAATAAAACGTTGCATTTCAAATTCTTTGTCTGCAGGTTTCATTTTTCCATGCACAATAGAAATTTGGTAATCTGGCTTTGGAAAATCGCGTGAAATACTCTCAAAACCATCCATTAAATCTTTATAATCTAATTGTTCAGATTCTTGAATAAGTGGGTATACAATGTATATTTGTCGCCCTTTTTTAATTTCATCTCGCATAAAAGCAAAAACTTTCAAACGATTACTATCATATCTATGAACCGTTTTAATTGCTTTACGACCTGGTGGTAATTCATCGATTATTGAAATGTCTAAATCGCCATATAAACTCATAGCTAAGGTACGAGGTATGGGAGTTGCTGTCATTACTAAAATATGAGGAGGAAAAGAGTTTTTCTTCCAAAGCTTAGCCCGTTGAGCAACTCCAAAACGATGTTGTTCATCAATAATAGCCAAACCTAAGTTTTTAAATTTTACTTTGTCTTCTAGAATAGCATGTGTACCTATTAACAAATGAAGTGTTCCTTCTTCTAATTCCTGATGAATAATTTTTCGTTGCTTGGTTTTTGTTGATCCTGTCAATAACCTCACATTTATATTTAAGTCTTTTACAAGCTCAACTATTCCATGGTAATGTTGCGTAGCAAGAATTTCAGTGGGAGCCATTAAGGTAGCTTGAAAATCATTATCAATAGCTAGTAACACTGTCATTAAGGCAACAATAGTTTTTCCTGATCCAACATCACCTTGTAGTAATCGGTTCATTTGGGCATTGCTCCCTAGGTCATTTCTAATTTCTTTAATAACTCGTTTTTGTGCTCCAGTAAGTTCAAAAGGTAAATGATTATTGTAGAATTCTGTAAATAATGCTCCTACTTGATCAAAGGGAAATCCTTTAATTTTATGTTTTCTGCTAATATTTTTTAAGATGAGTTGTAATTGGATAAAAAAGAGTTCCTCAAACTTTAATCTATATTGTGCTTTAGCTAATAACTCAGGACTTTTAGGAAAATGAATATTAAAAACCGCTTCCGTTTTTGAAATAAGTTTTAACTCATTTAAAAGTAAAGGGGATAAGGTTTCTTGAAATTTAGCTCCAGTTTCTTGAAACAAGTTTTGCATCAGTTTTATCTTAGCTTTATTGCTGATGCCTTTATTAGTTAATTTTTCGGTTGATGGGTAAATGGCTTGCATTGCCGAGCGGATACTTGCTTTATGGTCCGAGAGTAACTCTAATTCAGGGTGAGGTATTGAAAATCCATTAAACCAATTGCATTTCCCGTAAACTACATAGGGTACATTAAGTTTAATACTGTCTTTAACCCATTTCTGACCACGAAACCAGACCAATTCTAAAGTTCCAGTTTCATCTTGAAAAATAGCTACTAATCGTTTTCCGCGTTTTTGCTCAACCATTTTTAGATGGGTGATTTTACCTACTATTTGTACTTCAGAAGCATTGCGTTGTAACTGATTTATTTTATAATATTTAGTTTTGTCTAAATAGCGGTTCGGAAAAAGATTGATTAAATCTTGATAAGTGAAAATGCCCAATTCCTTTTTCAGTAAATCAGCACGACTAGGCCCAACGCCTTTTAAGTAATCAATTGGAGTTTGTAGTGTATTCAAATTTCTACACGTTTTATGGAATCAAATATATACAGAAAAACACTAAATAAAAAGTTTATTAACCTTGTTTTTTATCCCTTTTTTTTAACAATTTGTCCCGTAACTTTTTACTTAAAACTAATTTATTGTATAATTGTTCTATATTTTAACCCAGTAAATAATAGATAACCATGAAAAAAAATATTTTTATTAAAGCAGGTACCTACTGTTTTTTTGCATTGCTAATAATTTTTAACTCCTGTAAGAGTGATGATAGTACTCCAGCTGTTGTTTTGCCTGGATTTCAGTCTTCTGTGAATGAGTTAGTATTTAGTTCCACAGTTATGGGAGAAGTTTCTTCTAGCCAAACAGCGGAATTACATTCTATTAATTTAGTAAACGATGTAACTGTAACAGTTACTTCAAATTTTGAAGTCTCAAAAAATAGTACTGACTTTTTTAGTTCGATAACATTAACTGCTCTAGAGCTGAATACAGGAACTTTACCAGTTTATGTAAGATTTGCTCCAGCAATACCAAATGTTGGAACAATTAATGGAGATTTATTGTTTGCATCGGATGATTTTGCTGATGTAACAGTTAATTTAAGAGGGAATTCACTTGAGATCCCTAGGGAGATACAAACTATTGGTGCTGTAACAGATTTTGGAGATGTTATGGTTGGAACTGCTTCTACGGAACAAGTTTTTCAAATAAAAGGATTGAGTTTAGAGAATGACGTAACAGCTACTGTAACAGGAGCTTACGAAATATCAAAAGATAATGTAACATATGCAAGTACGGCTAATTATACTTTTGGAACTATAAATACTACTGCAGAAGATTTATATGTTCGTTTTATACCAAGTCTTACGGATTTAGGTGTTCAAAATGGTGGAATTACACTTTCGGCAACTGGAGTTGATGATGTTGTAATTGCGCTTTCTGGAACAGGAACAGCGATCACTCATAATTATGTAGCTTTTAATCAGGAAGGTTTAGCTTTTGGTGGTGGATATAGTCAATCAGCTACACAAACGTTTACATTACATTCAGATTTATCTAATATTGCTCAAATAAAAATGTTTGTACAAATTGATTGTCCTAATACTGGGTGTGATGATTGGGATAGATTTGCAAATGTTAAAATAAAAGATGTTAGTACAGGAGATTGGTACGAATTAGGACGTTATATAACGCCTTATTGGACCGGAACTCAGCAATTAGCTAGAGGATTAGAATTTGATGTTACTGATTTTAAGTCATTGTTAACTGGTACAGTAGAGTTGAGAATTTATATAGAAAATTGGACAGCTAAAGCTGATTTAATAACTGTAGATTTTGATTTTGTTGAAGGTACACCAGATTACGAATTCTATGAAGTTGCAGGAGTATTGCAATATAATGCAAACTCAATCGACGGAGTACCTTATGGGGTTTCTCATAGTTTTGATTTAGATAAGTCTATAACTATTCCTGCGAATGCGGAAAGTACACATTTACGCTCTGTTATTTCTGGTTGGGGACATGCAACAGGAAGTCCAGTTTCTAATTGTGCAGAATGGTGTTTTAGAACACATGATGTAAAAATAGACGGAGTGAATACATTTATACATGATATGGGAGCTTTAGGTTGTGCTTCTAATCCGATAAGTAATCAATCACCAGGGAATTGGACTCCAAATAGAGCAGGATGGTGTCCTGGTATGGAAGTGCCAACTAGAACAGATGCTTTTGCATCTTCAATGGCAGGAAATACTTTTACCTTTGAATATGATTATGAAGATTGGACTAATGATATGGGTAATGGTAATGCGTATTATGCAACCTCTACGTATGTAGTTGTGAAGAGTAGTACTCCAATTGCAAAACCAACAGTAAATTAAATAAACGTACTGAAATTAATAAGGCGCAATACTTTTTTGGTATTGCGCTTTTTTTTTGGAGTATATTTTGATAGTTTTATCCTATGAGAATAATACCACTACTTTTACTCCTTTTTTGTTTAAACTATTGTGTTGCACAGCAAACTGAATATGTTGATTTTTTGACATGTGAAGCCGAACTGATGATTCTGCCTATTAAAAAAGAGGTAAAAGGAATAGTTGAATATTCATTTAAAATTAAACAAGATACCGATTCAATATTTATTGATGCAAAAAACATGGTCTTTGATAAGGTGTACTTTAAGCAAAGAAAGGCATCATTTAAAGCTACAAGCCAAAAGTTATGGTTATTTAAAAAGTTTAAAAAAAATAAGGAGTACACCGTTTCTTTCAGCTACGAAGCGCATCCTAAAAAAGCAATGTATTTTATCGATTGGGAAAATCTAAAACACCCAGAAGCAAATCCGCAAGTGTGGACTCAAGGTCAAGGAAAGGATAATTCTAATTGGATACCTAGTTTTGATGATATGAATGAAAAAGTGGAGTTTGATTTAAGGATTCTTTTTGATAAAAATTATTCCGTAATTGCTAATGGGAAATTATTAGAGGTTATTCAAAGGTCAAAACGTAAAACTTGGGTATATGACATGCAAGAGCCTATGAGTTCTTATCTATTGGCAATTGCGGCAGGAAAATATACTAAAAGAGAAGAAAGTTCTAAAAGTGGAATTCCGCTTGAGATGTATTATTATCCTAAAGATTCATTAAAATTTGAACCTACTTATCGCTATTCTAAAGAAATGTTTGATTTTTTAGAAGAGGAAATTGGAGTCGCGTATCCTTGGCAAAATTATAAGCAAGTACCCGTAAAGGATTTTTTATATGCAGGAATGGAGAATACCAGTGCTACTATTTTTTCTGATGCCTTTGTGGTAGATAGTACGGCTTTTGTAGATACAAATTATGTGAATGTAAATGCTCACGAGTTAGCGCATCAATGGTTTGGTGATTTGGTTACGGAAACACACGGTACGCATCACTGGTTGCAAGAAGGTTTTGCTACCTACTATGCGTTATTGGTTGAAAAAGAAATTTTTGGGGAGGACTATTACTATCATAAATTATATGAAACTTCAAAACAACTTGTTAAAGCACAACAAACAGATTCTATTCCATTAATGAATCCAAAAGCCAGTAGCCTAACTTTTTATCAAAAAGGAGCTTGGGCTTTGCATAGTTTACGTAATCGCGTGGGGGATAATGTGTTTAAAGTTTCTGTTAAAAAATATTTGAAAGAACATCAGTTTAAAAATGTTGAGACAAATGATTTTATAAAAACAGTAGAAAAAGAAAGTAATCAAAATTTAAGTGATTTTGTTGATGCTTGGTTATTGTCTAGTGAATTTCCTGAAGAGGAATCGGAAGTTCTTTTGCGTAAAAATAAGATAACTCAAGTGCTTCATATAGGCAAGATGACTTATGGTAAAGAACCTATATTAACTAGAGAATATTTTAAAAACATTGAATTAGATTCAACTTTTTTTGCTAATTCTTCAAATAATATTAAAGTTTGGTTTAAGGAAGAAGATGTTAAAGCAAGGCAAGTATTTTCTGGTAAATTCAAAAGAATCCCTTTGGAGTACAAAAGGAATTATGAAACTTTTCTTATTAACAAATCCTACCAAACTATTGAAACAGCTTTGTTAAACTTATGGGTGAATTTTCCAGAAGACAGGAAACGATATTTAGATCAAACTGCAAATGTATCTGGGTTTAATGATAAAAACGTACGGACGCTTTGGTTGGCACTGGCGCTAAACACTAGGGGTTTTAAAAAAGTAGCGTACCAAGGCTTTTATGATGAACTGGTTAGGTATACCCATCCTGCTTATCATTTTGAAGTGCGTAGAAATGCGTTTCAATATTTAAATGAGTTAGAGTTGGTGAACTCTGAAGTTTTATTGAATTTGGATCAAGCATCAAAACATCATAATTGGCGTTTTAGGTCGTACTGTAAAAAGCTTTTGAAGTATTTACGTAATAAAAACTAATTTTAAGTAATATTTGTTCTCTCAAAGAATATAATTATCTTTAAATAACTAAATACAATACATGAAAGCATTAGTAATATCAGGAGGTGGGAGTAAAGGAGCGTTTGCGGGTGGAGTGGCTGAATATCTTATAAGTGAAAAAAAGCATACTTATGACATGTATTTGGGTTCTTCTACGGGGAGTTTGTTAATTCCTAATTTAGCCTTGAACAACATTGAAAAAATGCACGATATTTATACCAATGTAAATCAGCATAATATTTTTAGTTTGTCGCCATTTAAAGTTCGTTATAAAAAAGGAGAAGAATTTATACAAATACATCATTTAAATGTGCTCTTACAGCTTATTAAAGGTAAAAGAACATTTGGAGAGAGTAGGCGGTTACAGAAATTGATAAAAAAGAGTTTCTCGATAGCAGAATTTAATGAGTTAAAAAGTTCGCCAAAGGATGTAATTGTTACGGTAACTAATTTAACTTTAAACAAAGTTGAATACAAGTCAATTAAAGACTTTGGTTATGAAGAATTTTGTGAATGGATTTGGATATCATGTAATTATGTGCCTTTTATGAGTTTAGTTAAGAAAAATGATTTTGAATATGCCGATGGTGGGTTTTCTTGTGTGGTTCCTATTCGCGAAGCTATTTTACGCGGAGCAACGGAAATAGATGCGATTATACTAGATACCGAAACATTTTCGTATAGAAAATCGATTGGTAAAAATCCGTTTTCATTAATGGTTGATTTATTTGATGGAATTTTAGATCAAGTAGAAAAAAAGGACATAGCACTAGGGAAGCTTAGTGCAAAACATAATAATGTAAAACTCAACTTATATCATACACCTATAAAGTTAACGGATAATTCGTTGATATTTAATAAAAAACAAATGACCATGTGGTGGAAACAAGGTTTTGAATACGCGAAACATAAAATGAATAATGGTAGTCCGAGTACTATTGATTATGAAGAAGTATTAAATTTAAAATAATTCTCCAACTTCATTTTTTATAAAAGCCATACCTGTTTCTGATGGTGAAGCTTTTTCTAATAAACTAGTTAGTATAATTTCACGTAATTTATCTGCATCTTCAATATCAGGATTAGCAGCAGTAGTACGGATAATTTGCATCGTAGTACTTTTAGCGGTTTTAATAACATTCCAACATTCATCACTAATATAAATTTGTTGTGCTAAATTATGTTCAAATTCTTGTTCAATACTAGCAGTAAGTAATTGTTGGTAATGTAGCTTGTCGTTACTTAACGGGCTTACTCTTAATAATAAATTAGAAGGATTTACACGTTCTAAAAACAGTGCCATACGTTCATATGCTTGTAAGCGTAATGGTAAAGCTGTTTTTTGTGCTTCTTTTTGGATTAAATACCTGCGTCTTCCTTCTTCATTTTTGGTATGCCTTTTAAAAAACAAATAAGCAACGCCACCAGTAATTATTGCAGGGAAAAGAAATAATATAAATTCTACTAATTTTTGATAATCGAACATTGACTGAAATTTTTGTTAAAAATAGTATTATTTTTTTAATACGGAAGTATAAATTTTGTTAGCTTTTTCCATATAATAACTTCCTCCCAAATAACTACATTCTTTTAGGTTTTGCATACTAGAAAAAGGAACTGTCGTTTTTTCATAATTGTAGGTTTTATCAAGCTCTTTTGATAAGTTGTGGTCATCAACATTAACTTCTATATCACTCATTTTAAACTGACAAGGGTGTTCATAACCAGCAGCATGTGTAATTTCAATTAATTCTTTTCTGAAAGTTTTAAAATATTGAGCCAAACGTTCCGATTTTAAGTCCACATCAATACCTCGTTGCAACCATTTATTTTGTGTTGCAACGCCACTAGGGCATGTGTTGGTATGGCACACTTGTGCCTGAATGCAGCCAATGCTTAACATTGATTCTCTGGCCACATTTATACAATCAACCCCCATAGCGAATGCCATAGCTGCTTTGGCGGGGAAACCTAATTTACCACTTCCTATAAAAACAATACGTTCTGACAATCCTTTTGATTGAAACAGTTTGTATAAATCAGCAAATCCATATACCCAAGGGAGAGAAACATGATCAGCAAAACTTGGTGGAGCAGCACCGGTACCACCTTCACCACCGTCTACGGTAATAAAATCAGGACCTTTTCCTGTGGTTTTCATAATATCAGCCAACTCTTCCCATTGTGCTAATTTACCAATAGCTGCCTTTATGCCAACAGGTAAACCTGTAGCTTCTGCAATTGCTTCAATAAAGTTGATCATTTCAGATACGTTAGAAAAAGCTTTGTGGTTTGGTGGAGACAATACATCTTTACCAATTTCAACACCTCGAATTCCTGCAATTTCAGCTGTGATTTTCGCGCCGGGTAAAACACCACCTTTTCCTGGTTTTGCTCCCTGAGATAATTTTACTTCAATAGCTTTTACAAACGGATTGTCTTCAATAAGTTTAACCATTTTCGCCATAGAAAAACCGCCGTCTTCATCACGAACTCCGAAATATCCGGTTCCGAAATGAAAAATGACATCACCACCATTACTGTGGTATGGTGATAAACCACCTTCACCCGTATTATGATAGGCACCAGCTTGCATTACACCTTTGTTTAAAGATGCAACAGCTCGAGCAGATAATGAACCAAAACTCATAGCTGATACATTAATGGCGGAAGCCGGACGATAGGGGTTTCTACGGTTGTTATGTAATCCCATAACTTTTGCACAAGGAACAAAGGTTTTGTCAATGCCATTCGGATGGGTTGAATTAATTTGATATGGCATCATGGCGTTATTAATAAATATGTGCTGGTGTGCATAAATATCCCTATCAGTACCAAATCCTTCGTAATTATTTTCTTGTTTAGCAGAGGCGTAAATCCATCCACGCTCAATTCTATTAAAAGGTAATTCTTCCCTGTTGTTGGCTACAAAATACTGACGCATTTCAGGGCCAATACTTTCAAATAAATATCTAATATGCCCAAGAATAGGGAAATTATGACTTATGGTATGATTACGTTGTAGTACATCACGAATAGCAATTAATACTAACCCGATAATAATCCATAACCACCATGAAATTGAACCTAAAAAAGAAAGTAATGTATCCATTTATGTTTTAAAAAATATTTTCTCAAAAATAGGTTTTTTTTACTAAATAAAGATTGTAAAAGTATAGTTCATAACTTTATGAGGGTCTTACTTGTAATAGCCAGTTCAGAACTGTATTTTTGAATCGATTATGGAGAAGAATATACAAGAATACATAGCCGAATTAAATTCAGCACAAAAGGAGCCTACTTTACATAAAGAAGGGCCAATGATTGTTATTGCAGGTGCAGGTTCTGGAAAAACAAGGGTATTAACCTATCGTATTGCTTATTTAATGAGTGAGGGGGTGGATGCGTTTAATATATTGTCTTTAACCTTTACTAATAAGGCGGCACGTGAAATGAAAGCACGTATCTCTGCTATTGTAGGTACAACTGAGGCGAAAAACCTTTGGATGGGAACTTTCCACTCTATATTTGCTAAGATATTACGTATTGAAGCGGATAAATTAGGGTATCCTACCAATTTTACGATTTATGATACACAGGATTCTCAACGTTTGATATCTGCTATTATTAAAGAAAAAGGATTAGATAAGGATGTTTATAAGTATAAACAGGTACAAAGTAGAATATCGTCTTTTAAAAATAATTTAATTACAGTGAAAGCTTATTACCAAGATGGTGAGTTGCAAGAAGCAGATGCTATGGCAAAAAAGCCTAGGATTGGAGAGATTTACCAAGAGTATGTAGAGAGGTGTTTTAAAGCTGGAGCAATGGATTTTGATGATTTACTGTTGCGTACCAATGAGTTGTTGACGCGTTTTCCGGAAGTATTAGCAAAATACCAAAATAGATTTCGATATATATTAGTAGATGAGTATCAAGATACTAATCATTCCCAATACTTAATTGTAAAAGCCTTATCGGATAAGTTTCAAAATATTTGTGTGGTAGGAGATGATGCGCAAAGTATTTATGCTTTCCGTGGAGCAAATATTAATAACATCTTTAATTTTCAAAAAGATTATGAAGGTGTAGTTATGTATCGTTTGGAGCAGAATTACCGTTCTACCAAAAATATTGTAGAAGCGGCCAATTCGGTTATAGAGCACAATAAAACCAAATTAGATAAGGATGTTTGGACGCATAATGAGGATGGTCCAAAAATAAAAGTAAACCGGTTAGTTACCGATGGGGAGGAGGGGCGTTTTGTCGCTAGTTCTATTTTTGAAAACAGAATGGAACACCAGCTTAATAATGGTGACTTTGCTATTTTGTATCGTACGAATGCCCAATCTAGAGCTATGGAAGATGCTTTGCGTAAGCGTGATATTCCGTATCGAATTTATGGTGGACTGTCTTTTTATCAGCGTAAAGAGATAAAGGACGTATTGGCTTATTTGCGATTGATCACGAATCCTGCTGATGAAGAAGCATTAAAACGTGTAATTAATTACCCAGCAAGAGGTATTGGTTTTACAACTGTTGAAAAGTTGATGGTTACAGCAAATCATTACAAGCGTTCTATGTTTGAAGTAATGCAGAATTTGCATAAGCTTCCTGATTTAAAAATTAATGCGGGAACTCGTAGAAAGTTAGATGCTTTTGTGTTGATGATCCAAAGCTTTCAAGTATTGAGTCAAACGGCTACAGCTTTTGAAGTTTCCGAGCATGTTGCAAAAAAAACTGGGCTGTTTCAGGAATTGAAAAAAGATGCTACTCCTGAAGGGGTTGCAAAAGTTGAGAATATTGAAGAGTTACTAAATGGTATTAAAGATTTTGTTGAAGAGCAAAAGGAGTTAGATGGTACTACGGGGGCGTTATCTGAATTTTTAGAAGATGTTGCCTTAGCGACGGATATGGATAACGATACAGGCGATGATGATAGAGTGGCTTTAATGACCATTCATTTATCAAAAGGATTAGAATTTCCGTATTTATATATTGTAGGTTTAGAAGAAGATTTATTTCCTTCCGGAATGAGTATGAACACGCGAAGCGAGCTGGAAGAAGAGCGGAGGTTGTTTTATGTAGCGTTAACACGTGCAGAAAAACAAGCTTATTTAACCTATGCTCAGAGCCGGTACAGGTGGGGGAAATTGGTAGATGCTGAACCAAGTAGGTTTATTGACGAAATAGATGATAAGTTTTTAGAATATCTTACGCCAATGCATGAGCGTCGTTTTAAACCTATGATGGATATTGATGTTTTTGGAGATGTAGATAAAAGTAAATTGCGCTTGAAAAAACCGGTTTCAGGAACACCATCAACATTTTCAAGTGAAGCAGCTACACGAAAACTACGAAAAATAAAGCCAAACTCTGATGTGGGTACAGGAGCTGATACTACAGATGTTTTAGTTGTCGGTAATATTGTTGAGCATATTCGCTTTGGAAGAGGAGAGGTTGTTCGCATAGAAGGGGTTGGAACAGATAAAAAAGCAGAAATACGTTTCGCAAATGGTGGTTTGAAGAAGTTATTATTGCGTTTTGCTAAATTGAATGTTATTCAGTAACTTTATGTAGTATGAGTGAGTTTATTAAAATATATAGTAACAACCCAAGTCCTGCAGCCATTGATA
>Ga0105354_1001864_pt1 | contig 12948 bp, 12 predicted proteins | sample GOMGulsemesocosm_FD_83658 | JGI IMG/M metagenome (GOLD analysis project Ga0105354, IMG submission 83658) | Methane-oxidizing microbial communities from mesocosms in the Gulf of Mexico - GOM9B Gulf of Mexico | ecosystem: Environmental > Aquatic > Marine > Cold seeps | place: USA: Gulf of America...
AAAGAAATCATAGAGTGATTTAATGATAAATCTTTACGCTCTAATTTCTTGATATAACGCATCATTTCTGTTTCAGAATGATGAGTATTGAATACTTCATTGTCTAAAAATGAAGTGTTTCTTAATAAGTTGTTTGCAATACTATCTGTTCCTGCAAATTCAGTAACTGAAGTAGCGTTGCTGTTTAAAGCAGTAGTGAATACTTCTATAATTGCATTGATGTCTGCAATACTTACTGTTTCGTTTAATGAAATAGAAAGTGTATCCCCATCAATATAGTTGAAGTTAATTTGAGCAGCTTCAGCTATAGGTCTGATTTTATCAGCAGAAGCTTTTATTGTAATGGTGTCGAAGAATGATTTGTTTGTTTGCTCAATACCTAAATCAGTTAAAGCGTTTGCTAAAGTAGCAGCCGATAGGTGTACTTTATTAGCAATGTATTGCAATCCTTCTTTACCATGGAACACGGCGTACATACCAGCCATAACAGCTAATAATACTTGTGCAGTACAAATGTTAGAAGTCGCTTTTTCACGCTTAATGTGTTGCTCACGAGTTTGTAAAGCCATACGTAATGCACGTCCACCATCTCTATCTTGAGTAACCCCGATAATTCTACCTGGGATACTTCTTTTATATTTGTCTTTAGTAGCAAAATAACCAGCATGTGGACCTCCGTAGCCTAAAGGAATTCCGAAACGTTGTGTAGTACCTACAACAACATCAGCTCCAAATTCTCCTGGTGCTTGTAATTTTACTAATGATAAAATATCAGCAGCTACAGCTACTTTTATATTGTTTGCATTTGCATTTTCTACAAAGCCTTTATAATCAAAAACTTCACCATGTTTTCCTGGGTACTGTAAAATAGCACCAAAGAATTCCTCAGAGAAATCAAATTCTTCATGGTTTCCTACTACTAACTCAATTCCGATAGGAGTAGCTCTAGTTTGTAAGACAGATAAGGTTTGAGGTAATATTTCTTCAGAAACAAAAAACTTACAAACTTTTGCTTTTTTCTGAGCTCTTTCACGAACATCAAATAGTAAAGCCATGGCTTCAGCAGCAGCAGTTCCTTCGTCTAATAAAGAAGCATTAGCCAATTCCATACCTGTTAAATCAACTACCATAGTTTGGTAGTTTAACAAAGCTTCTAATCTACCTTGCGCAATTTCTGCTTGATAAGGAGTATAAGCAGTATACCAACCTGGGTTTTCTAAAATGTTGCGTTGAATAACACTTGGTACAATAGCTTCGTTGTACCCTAAACCGATGTAGGTTTTAAAAACACTGTTTTTAGCAGACAATTGTTGAATGTGATTCAAGTATTCATATTCGCTTAAAGCAGCAGGTAAGTCTAAATCATTTTTCAAACGAATATCATCCGGGATAGTTTCGTAAATTAACTGATCTAAGCTATCTAAACCAATAGCTTTTAACATTGTAGTACGACCTTTTGGGTTTGGGCCTATATGTCTTAATTGAAAAGAATCTGTTTTCATCTTTACTAAATATTGTGTTGTGTTATCTAAAAAATAATGATGGCAAAAGTACGGTTTTATTCTGAAATTATTTATCCACATAGTAGGTAAATATTAACTAAAGGAGATGGTTGCTAATAGTTTGTGGTGGAAAATGATTTTATAAGAGGCTTTGATGAAATATAAACTTAATTTTGCAGTGTGAATATGCTTGAAAAAATAGTAAGCTTTTGTGTTAATTCCAGTGTTTGGGTTGCAATTTCTGTCGTTGCATTAGTTAAGGTCACTTATGTGAATATCGCTATTCCTGCAAACAGTGCTCTGATGTTTTATGTTTTTTTCGGAACTATATTCGGTTATAATTTTATAAAATATTTTGAAAAGGAGCAACTGTCAGAGCTTAAACGTTGGGTGTTAAAGATTAGTTTTTTGGAGTTGACAGATAAATTTAAACAGTTGAAAAAAAGAGCTAGACGTGCCTTAATAATCAGTATTGTTAGTTTGTGTTGTAGCTTCTTTTATTTTTTAAAATTGGAATTCCTTGTACAAGCTTTAATAGTAATCCCTTTATTATTGACAATTTTTTATGCAGTTTCTTTTGGTGATAAAACCTTACGAAATATTGCAGGAGTAAAAATTTATGTAGTAGGAATCACATGGGCAATTGTTACAGTATTGCTTCCTGTAATAGAAGATGGTTTGATATTATCTGCTGATGTATGGATTATTTTTCTACAGCGTTTTTTATTTGTGGTAGCATTGGTTTTACCTTTTGATATTCGAGATTTAGAAATGGATGCTAAACATTTGAAAACTATCCCTCAAAAAATAGGAGTAAAATACACGAAGCTATATGGTTTGTTATTGCTATTAGGCTTCTTTTTCCTAGAATTTTTTAAAGATGAACTCTTGGAGAAGAATTTAATAGTAATCCCCTTAGTTTTTATAATAACACTCTTATTTATAGTACTAGCTACTAAACGACAATCAACCTATTATTCAAGTTTTTTTGTTGAAGGGATCCCTCTTTTATGGTTGGGCTTATTGATGATTTTGTAGTTGTTTATCAAACTTAGTTTTTAAGCTCGTTTTTGACTTACTATCCATACATTCAACTTTATCATCGGAAACTAAATTTGATAGTTTTTGATTCCGTTTAACGTATCCTCGAGTAATATTGCAGTAAACAAACCTTAAGTTTAAACGAAAACGATCCCACCATGAGGATTCATTATATTGTGACTTATCACAGATGTGTTTTGCTTCATCACAATCGATGAATACTTTACTTTTTTTAGCTTCCATTCTTTATTCCCACCAATGGGTTTGATTCGTTAATTTCTTCATTTTATGCTAGTTAAGTGCCAATAGTTTTTATTGAGGATTGTTATTTAAACCAACTTTCCTCTAAGCAACCCGCAAGAGATGTTCTTGCTCTATGGATGATTACCCAAAGGTTAGACGCAGAAATATTGAATTCATTACAAATAGCTTCAGTATCAAAGTTTTGAATTGTTTTCATTTTAAAAATTTCCGCTTGTTTTTGTGGTAATTTTTCTAAGCAATTGTGTATTGCTAAACCTAATTCTTTGTTTTCAATAGTACTTTCGGCATTTCTATCAAAGGGGTCAGCAACACGCTCTTCTAGCCAATCCCCTTCAGATTCCCCTTCTTTATAATTAATACGCACTTCCGCTTTTCCTTTATTGGAATTTATTTTGCGGTAATGATCAATTATTTTGCGTTTTAAAATAGAAACTAACCATGTTCTTTCTGAAGCTTCTCCTTTAAAATTAACAGCAGACTTTAATCCAGAGAAAAAAGTTTCTTGAACCAAGTCATCTGCAATATCTCTATCACTCACACGGGTAATAGTGTAATTGAAAAGATAATCGGCGTAGCGATCAATCCACTTATTTGGGTCTAACTGATGTTTAGGCATTATTGGTTTTTGATTGACTCAAATGTACGGAAAAAAAATAATATTTTTTTTCTTTATTTTAAGTGTCTCTATACGGGGTAACTCACAAATAGTATCAATTTCTCCTGTTTCAAATTAAACCGGAATACTGGCGTTTACTTTTAGCTGGAATTAATCACTCATTTTTTGTTTTGTACGATGAGGAAGTATGGCTAGGTTTTGCGATAAGAAAGACATGGAATTTATTAATTGGTTTTCTATTAGTTTTACTCAATAATGTTATATTTGGTTCGCTTGAAATCATATTTAGCATACCCCTTAATTAATTTTTATACATACATGAAAAGGCGAAATTTTATTAAAAAGGCTGCATTAGGCTCTTTAGCAACCCTTATAGGTACAGATATAGTTTTTGGAGCCACCATGCCTCAGGGATATACGCCTTTGGCATTAGGAGATCCTGACCCATTTAAATTATTTGGTTTAGACAATGAAATGGTAGTATTGAATGACAAACCTTGGAATATTGAAGCCAAGGCACACTTATTAGATGATGCTATCACCCCAAATAAGTTTATGTTTATTCGTAATAATGGAATTATTCCTGAAAACATAGATGTTAATAACTGGACCTTAACTATAGATGGTGAATCTGTTAAAGAACAAAAAACCTATACGCTGGCGGAATTAAAGTCAAAATTTAGGCAACACACTTATCAACTTACACTGGAATGTGGGGGTAACGGAAGAAGTGAATTTAATCCTCCTGCGAAAGGAAATCAGTGGACTATCGGTGCCGTTTCTTGTGCTCAATGGACTGGGATTCGTCTTAGAGATGTATTAGAAGATGCTGGAATTAAGAGTGATGCTATATATACAGGTTATCACGCTGCAGATATTCACTTAAGTAGAGATCTTAAAAAAGAACCTATTTCTCGGGGGGCTCCAATGGCTAAATCTTTACAAGATGAAACCTTATTGGCTTTTCAAATGAATGGTGAAGATATACCCATATCGCATGGATATCCCTTACGCTTAGTTGCTGGTGGTTGGCCTGCATCTGTATCAGGGAAATGGATAACAGGTATTAGCATCCGTAATAAAATACATGATGGTACCAAAATGGGAGGAAAAGCCTATCGTGTGCCTTGTAAATCAGTTGCTCCTGGAACAAAAGTAAAGGATGAGGACATGTGTATTATAGAATCAATGCCTGTAAAATCGTTAATTACTTACCCAAAAACTGGCGCAATAATTGAAAAAGGGCAGAAATTACATATTCGAGGTCATGCATGGGCTGGTGAATTAGAGGTTGCTAAACTGGAATATTCGATTGATTTTGGTGCTACATGGCAAGAATGCCCTGTTAAACAACCAGTAAACAGATTGGCTTGGCAACATTTTAATGCTTCAATAGATTTTACCGAAAGTGGATATTATGAAGTATGGGCCAGAGCTACAGACACTAATGGTATAAGCCAACCAATGCTATTACCCGGTTGGAATCCAAAAGGCTATTTAAATAATGCTTGCCATAGAATTGCTATAAAAGTAAAATAGATGGAGAGTCAAAAAAAATTCAAAGAAAAAGTCAAAAATATCTATACAATTATAACAGCAATGTCTACGATAATAGGACTAGGTATTGCAGTTTGTGTTATGGTGTTACTAAATCCAACACTTTTTACTTCGGTAGATTCAACTATAAATTATGTTGTAGTCGTGGAGGAAGATGAAGACAAAATAGAAAACGGAATACATGTGCGTACTGGTTTTGTGGAAGATGTTGGACTGATGGAGACTGTTAATAATTGTACCAACTGTCATTCTTCTAAACTGGTTATCCAAAATAGGATGAGTAAAGAACGATGGTTAGCAACCATAAAATGGATGCAGGAAACACAAAATTTATGGGATTTAGGTGGAACCGAAGCTATTATAGTTAATTACCTCGCCAATAATTATGCTCCAGAAAAGAAGGGGAGACGTGAAAATTTATCCGATATAGAATGGTATGAGCTTAATAATTAAGCCCAATACTAATTTATTGCAATTTTCAAAACAACCATTGCCTGAATTCTTTATAATAATTCAGACAATGGTTGTTTTGTTTTCTACTGAAATTTCTGACCCTTCTGCAAGCAGTACTGATAGTGGTTGTTGATTGTTTAAGTGTTTAAAACCCGTACCATAGTTAAGTTCAAAATCTACATCAATTTTATAATTTAGTACTGGATAGTGCATCCATTTTGGATGCTTTACTTCGTATTCATAGGTGTTGTTAGGTTGTTTTGTATAGCCGAAATAGTGTTCGGTGATAAATTCAGTTTCTGTACCAGGTGCAATTTCTTTTAAATTGGGCTCACTGGTAACACTTATTTTTTGTAAGTTATTTTTAGTATTCCATTGATATTCAATTTTTTTTTCAAATTCATTACTTTCCCATGTGTGTCCCATAGGTAAAGTTTGATAGTTTTCCTTATAAATAGTGTTTGCAACAAAGGTTAATGCCGATTTAGGAACCAGTTCCTTTATAAATACAACTCCTCTTTTCCAAGTGTCACCGTCTTTATATTTCACATAGAAACGTAAGTTGACTTCTTCAAAAGTACTATGAAATGGGATTTTGATGCCTAGTAATTTTGTATTACAAAATAGAAACCCAACTAAGCTTACATAGCAGTTTCCGTTATAAAAATCTAATTCAGTTCCTTTTGGAACATATGGAATTAGAACTTCAGGATTAATTTTATAATTTATTAATATTAGTTTTCTCCATTCAGCAGTTAAAAAGCTCATGTTATATGTTTTTTTATTTGGTTCTTGTCATCTCGAACGTATGTGAGAGATCTCATCTGAGTAAGAATTATAGCGATTGGATGTGATTTCTCTTCGCTCTTTTAGGCTCATTCGAAATGACTATGAAAATAAAATTTTGTAATTTATTATCTAACAACGAAGCGATCTAATTTCTGAATTCTATTTCTGCTAATTGTTTTATCTGTACACTCCTTTTTTCAAGAAGTGCGGTAAGATATTTTTTTAATAGGATTGAATCAAAAAACTTTCCGAATATACCATAAGGAGTTTGGTAACAAAACTTGTCAATCATAACGGTAGTTCCGTTTTCATGTTTAAAGATATGTTCGTGCTTTAACCATTTGAAATAACCTTTTTTCATTTCGTCAACAAAGTAAGTTGGAGGCTCCATGGCAGTGATGATGCTTTGATGTTGTATGCGCAATCCGAAATGTTCGCCTTCCCAAGTTACTGTTTCATTCATATTGATTAATCCAGTTGTAACTCCAGCAATGGCTTTTTCTTGTGTATGGCCCATGGTTTGCAGATGTACATCAATATTTCTAGAGAGGTCAAATACCGTTTCAATGGGTGCTTTAATTTGTGTATTGAGGTTTATTGTTGTCATTTAAATTAGTTGTTTGGAATTAAGTTGTTTAGTGTTTCGTAAATAGTTTTATATTTAAATTTGAAACCATTATCAAGTAATCGTTTGGGGACTACATTTCTACTTTTTAAGACTAATTCGGCTTCCGTACCTATTAAAAAGGCACCAATTTTCAATAAGCATTTAGGTTGAGGAACACCAAAAGGTATTTTTAATTCCTTTCGTAGTATACTCATTAAGGTTTTGTTGTCACTTGGGTGAGGAGCTGTAACATTCACATTTCCATTAATCGTTTCTTTTTCTAATAAAAATGCTAGGGCGCTAACAAAATCATACTTGTGTATAAAACTTACTTTTTGATTTCCATTCCCTTGTTTTCCTCCCATTCCAAGCTTAGTGATATTCTTTAGCGGAATTAATGCGCCTCCGTTTTTACCAAGAACAATTGATGTTCTAATGGCTACTTGTCTTGTGTTGGGAAGACTATGACTGTAAAATGCCTTTTCCCAAGATTTAGCAATGTTCATTGAAAAGTCATCTCCAATACTCCCATCTTCTTCAGTCATTTCTTTTTTTAAGGAATGTTGATATATTGTAGCTGTAGACGAATTTATCCAAACGTTAGGCGGATGATTACATTGTTGTATGGCTTCTCCAATGATATTTGTTGAATCAATTCTTGATGAATAGATTAAGTCTTTGTTTTTCTGATTATACCTGCAGTCAACTGATTTTCCGGTAAGGTTGATGATGGCATATGCATTTTCAAATTCATTTTTCCAGCCGCCTAATTTTTTTGCGTCCCAAGAGATATGATTTGCTTTTTTAGGACTACGGGTAAGAATTACGATATGATATCCTTTACTGGTTAAATATGTTTCTAATACTTGACCTAAAAATCCTGTACCTGCTGCGATGATTATTTTCTTTTTCATATAAATTCTATTTAGTCGCAGTTATCATATAATATCCAAAGCTATTTAGTTGCAATCCTGATAGTAAAGCAAATAAAGAACCTCTTAGATTTTCGATGCTTTGAGGTTTTAATTTTTCTTTTTTGAATAGTTTTTTTAAAACAAAACCTGTTATGGCAAAGGGAACATGTAATACAGAAGGAGCAATTTTAAAAGATAAATCTTTTACTTGAATATTCTTAAACCCAATGGTTTCCATGTCTTTTTTTATTTGATGAATATTTCCAATACGCTCTAAGCTCCATCCTTTGCACAATTGCTGGTAACAATAAGTACTGCCTAGGCATAAATCATCTTCATTTTTTTTTAGAAAAGCATCTGCAATAACTAATTTTGAATTGGGTTTAAGTATTCGGTAAGCTTCTTGGAATGATTGGTATTGATGTCCTGCATGACAAAAACTTTCTGTAGCAATAGCCCCGTCTAAACTATTTGATTTGAAAGAAGTATTGTTGTAATTTTCTTTAATAATTACACCTGCTTTTTTATGTAGTAGTTTATTCCCATGGTGTACTTGAAAATCTGATAAAGTCAATCCTATCATATTTAAATTGTTGTTCTTTTGAAGGCCATACTTCATGGTAGCTCCCATACCACATCCTAAATCTGCTACAAACTGTTTTTTGTTAGTTAAATTTAGCTGTTTGAATATTTGATTGTTCATTTCATTAAGCATAGTATCTCGTTTAAACGGATTTGTTTTAAACGGAATATAATAACCAAAATGCATGTTGTAATCATGGCTCCAAAAATGATAATCTTCTGTAGCCTCGTTGTAAAAGTCAATTACTTTTTCTTTATTGGTTTTACTTGAGCCAATGTTGTTGAAAAATTGTGATGGATAGAGCGTTTTCATGATTTCGTTGTTTTAAAACTTTCAGTAATTATTGAAAGTTGTTTTGAAAATAAAAAGGAGTTTAACGTCCTTTTAGTTTATAGTATAGCGAAGAATTTGAAAAATGAAAGATTCTTCGGTCGTCCTTCTTCAGAATGACACGGCGTGTCATTTTAATAGTTTGACCAAGGTTTTAGTAAGCCAGTTTTGTTCTTGATTTACAATTTTGTTCATCATGGTATCAGCAGTGTCTGCTAAATCGTATAATTCTTTTGTTTTCTTAATCAGTTCCTGTGTTTTAGCAGTACCATCATCTTTTATACTACATACTTCTTTGAGTACTTTTAAAGTGGGTTGAATTTCGCGTCTACTACGCTCTTTAGCTATTATTCGCGCTAATTCTTGCACATCTTTTTCTGAGGAAAAGTATTCCTTTCGTTCTCCTGCAACCGAAGTTTTGTACACAATTCCCCATTCTATAAGCTGACGAAGGTTCATGCTTGTATTCCCTCTTGAAATTTGTAATTCTTCCATAACATCTTCCATGGATAAAGGTGCAGGAGAAATAAATAATAAAGCATGTATTTGGGCCATAGCTTTGTTTATTCCCCATAAGGTACCAAGGCTTCCCCAGGTATTTATAAATTTTTCTTTTGCAGCAGTGTATTCCATAAGATTTTTATAATGATAGTACAAAGATATAAATACTTTTGAACTTTCAGTAATTATTGAAAGTTTCATTTCTGTAAAAGAATTTATATAGATAAAATTTTATATGTAGTTTTGAAAAAAATTAACTTAAAAATAATAATAATGAAAAAAGTAATTATGAGCTTGTGTATAGCTCTATTTGTAGCCTCTTGTTCTTCTGACGATTCATCTGGTAGTGTATCGGGTACCACAGGGACATTACTAAAAACATCTAAAAAGTATAATAACTCTGGGGTTTTAGAAACAACGTCGACTTATGAATACAACGCGGCGGGAGCGATAACTAAAATTACTATTTTAAACTATGGTATCGCTAATGAGGTGTTATTTAACTACGATGGAAATGGCGATTTGATTGATTGGGTAGAATACGATAATATATATGAAACAGAAGAAACTAATATCGCGGAATATGAAAATGGGTTAATAGTTGGTGCATGTATTGATAGGGTTAGTACTGGTGGTTCTGGTTCATCTTATGATGAAACGGATAAGATTGAATTTGAATATGATGCCAATGGAAATACTACAACATATGTTCATTATTATTATGAGTTAAGCATACCGGGTTCACCAGTAATAACTTGTGCCGATGTTGTTTCAGAGAGTAATAATGAAGCATTAGAATATGATGCTTTAGGTAATATGATTAGGTATGAAAATTCAGAATCTTTTTTTGGTCCTAGCTACTCTACTTATGTATATGATAATCAAAACCATCCATACAAAAACTGCGGTAGCGCTGTGTGGAGGAAGTTATTAGGGTTTTCATCTGTAAATAATATAGTATCGTCTAATATATATGATGCTGATACGGATGTATTGACTGCAACAGTTACATTTAATAATGTATACAATTCATTAGGGTACCCAACGCGTTTAGAAAAACTTTATCAAGATGTTAGTGGTGGACTTTCTCAGACAACCGTTTTTGAATACACGTATTATTAATAGCGAGTTTTTTATTTAAAAGCATTTAGGGCTGGATTAAAAATCCAGCCCTTTTTTATTTATAGCAATCCAGCTCTTTTTAATAAAGCTTCTGGTTTTGGTTCCTGACCTCTAAAACGTTTGTATAAAGTCATAGGATGCTCTGTACCTCCTTTGCTTAAGATGTGTTCTGCAAATGCTTTACCAATTTCAGGATTGAAAATTCCTTGTTCTTGAAATGCTTCAAAAGCATCAGCATCTAATACTTCAGCCCATTTGTAACTGTAGTATCCTGAAGAGTATCCTCCTTGAAAAATATGAGAGAATGCTACGCTCATGCAGTTTTCAGGTACATCAGGGTATAACGTAGTATTTTTAAAAGCTAGTACTTCTTGTGTTTTTACATTAGTAATATCGTTGGGGTTCGCACCATGCCATGACATGTCTAATAAACCAAAACTTAATTGGCGCATCGTAGCCATTCCTTCTTGGAAATTTGCTGAAGCTTTAATTTTTTCAACAAATTCCATAGGGATAGTTTCACCAGTTTCATAGTGTTTTGCGAATAAGTCCAAACACTCCTTTTCAAAACACCAATTTTCTAAAATTTGACTTGGTAGTTCTACGAAATCCCAGTACACACTGGTCCCTGATAAACTAGGGTATGTGGTATTTGCGAGCATTCCGTGTAAGCCATGTCCGAACTCATGGAATAAAGTAGTTACTTCGTTAAAAGTTAATAAGGATGGTTTTGTTTCTGTTGGTTTAGTGAAATTACATACATTAGAAACATGTGGCCTGTCATTTACACCATTTTTAATTTTTTGACCTTTAAAAGAAGTCATCCATGCACCGTTTCGTTTTCCTTTTCTGGGGTGGAAATCGGCATAGAATATTGCAACTAAGTTATTTGTGTTATCAGTTACTTCATAGGTTTTAACCTCTTCATGGTAGGTGTCAATAGTATTAACCTGTTTGAAATGTAAACCAAATAATTTGTTGGCAACTGAAAAAGCACCATCAATAACATTCTCAAGTTTAAAATAGGGTTTAAGCTTTTCATCATCTAAATTAAAAAGCTTATTCTTTAATTTTTCCGAATAATAGGCACTGTCCCATTTTTGTAATTGATCAATAGCATCTAGTTCTTTCGCAAATGTTTCTAGTTCTTTAAATTCTTTTAACGCAACGGGTTTAGCTTTGTCTAATAAATCGTTTAAGAATGTAGTTACTTTTTCTGGAGATCCTGACATGCGCTCCTCTAGCACAAAATTTGCATGTGTGTCATATCCTAATAACTGAGCGCGTTGGTAACGAAGTTTAGCGATTTTTAAAACAATTTTTTCGTTATTATAGTCGTTTTTCTGAAAACCTCTTGCTCCAAATGCTAATGCCATTTTTTTACGCAATTCGCGTGAATCGACATATTTCATAAACGGAATATAGCTTGGGTAATCTAATGTAAATACCCAACCATCTTTATCTTTCTGTTTAGCAACTTGAGCAGCGGCTTCTAAAGCTCCTTCTGGTAACCCTTTTAAGTCATTTTTATCCGTTAGGTGTAATTCATACGCATTTGTTTCTGCTAAAATATTTTCACCAAATGTCAATTTTAATGTCGCAAGTTCTTTATCAATACCACGAAGTGTTTCTTTTTTATCTTCTGGTAAATTAGCACCATTTCTTGAAAAACCTTTGTATTTTTTATCTAGTAAAGTTTGTTGCTCAGGAGAGAGTGTTAAGTTTTCCTTTTGGTCATAAACAGCTTTTACTTTTTTAAATAAATCGACATTTAGTGCAACATCATTACTAAATTCTGATAATAATGGAGATACTTCCTGCGCTATTTTTTGTATTTCATCATTGGTTTCCGCAGAGTTTAAATTAAAAAACACACTCGATACACGGTCCAATTGCTCCCCAGAATAATCTAATGCTTCAATAGTATTTTCAAATGAAGGGGCTTCGTTATTTTCAGTTATCGTAGCAATTTCTTTTTTTGCCAAAACAATTGCATTTTTAATTGCTGGCAAAAAGTCTTCGTTTTTGATTTTTGAAAACGGAGCAAGGTCAAATTTATTTAATAATGAATTCATAGTTAGTAATTTATGTTTTGATAAAGTGAGCTTTAATCAGGGATGTTTCGATTTTAACGTTAGGATGTCGAAAGTAAGTTTTATTCCAAAATACTGATTATCCCAAACAAAAGTATAAAAAAAAATAGCCCTTATAGGCTATTTTTTTTTACTTCTTCAGCACCTTTAAGCACTTTTTGCTTTAGGCCTTCTTTGTATACTAATATTTTGTCTAATACACATTTGTCAGATGCACCAATAATTTGTGCTGCTAAAATACCTGCGTTTTGAGCACCGTCCAGAGCTACTGTTGCTACAGGAACTCCTCCTGGCATTTGTAAGATTGATAATACAGAATCCCATCCATCAATTGAATTTCTAGATTTCACTGGAACTCCAATAATTGGTAAAGGCGATAATGACGCTACCATACCTGGTAAATGTGCCGCTCCACCAGCACCTGCAATAATCACTTTAATACCTCTCGAATGAGCATTTTTACTATAGTCAAAAAGTTTTTCTGGAGTTCTATGAGCAGAAACAATATCTACTTCTACTTCAATATCAAAACCTGCTAAAATATCTATTGCTTGTTGCATGATTGGAAGGTCACTT
>Ga0105354_1001865_pt1 | contig 12945 bp, 10 predicted proteins | sample GOMGulsemesocosm_FD_83658 | JGI IMG/M metagenome (GOLD analysis project Ga0105354, IMG submission 83658) | Methane-oxidizing microbial communities from mesocosms in the Gulf of Mexico - GOM9B Gulf of Mexico | ecosystem: Environmental > Aquatic > Marine > Cold seeps | place: USA: Gulf of America...
GACTTTTCATTAATATGACCAGTGATGTTCGAACATCCCGGTAATAACACTAAGCCCAGGACAATTGTCAGGGTATAAACAAGCGGTGATTGAGTTTTAAACATAAAACACAAACGATTAGTGCATGTCATTAATAACGTCATGAGTTCGCTCCTGTTTGTTATAAAGTGCGGGGGCAATGTCAGCCAGTGTTGAAAAGCTTTTTGCTATCCATTCATCATAAACATTTTGCCATGATCGTTGAGCGTTACTGAGATGAATTTCAATGGCTTTCTCTTCAAAGGGATAAGCCAGTTCTTCCAATAATATTTCGTATTCTTCTAACGCCAATTCGTCTAAGTCTGATGGACGCTCCGACTTCAAAACATCAGCAGCTAATTGACGGTACATTTCAGCTAAATTAAAGGTTGTTTTCGGTACATACTTAGCTAACTGAAAACCGAGCACTTGTTGATAATACTTTATCGCTTGCTTCATCGCTGTTTGCTTTCGTTTTAAGCTTTTTTGCAGTGGCGCATTTAATTTAACATATTTGAATGTTTGCTGATGAGCAACACCTAGCCAAAACGCCGCTATTGAACCCAGTTCGATAGCACGCGGTTGTATGTTTTGTGGTGAAGCTTTATGTTGTTTTTTATGAAAACTTAAGATTTTTCTAAACCAGAAATTTTGTTTATTAGGCTCATTACTTTGACGATAAAACTCACTCATTTTGAAACGTACTTCTTGGGCAATATCGAACGGCTCAGGATATGTATGAGCATAGGTTCTAAATGTGGTTAACGCTTTAGCGGTGTTGCCCGCTTTTAAATAATAATCAGCTGCGGTGTATTGTGCTTCACGTTTAAGTGCAGCAGACTCCGCCTGTGCAACGGTACTCGTATTCGATTTATTCTCTTCATTGGCGACCAAGATAAGTAACTGCTCAGCGGCTAATTCCCATTGCTGCGTCGCTTCATATGACGAAGCTAACTTAGCCGGAATAGCAGCGGTATACTCATGTCTGGGATAATGTTTTTGGATCTTCAATAATAGGTCAATCGCTTGTTGCCATAATTGGTTTTCAAGCAATAAGTTAGCGGCATCAAACTCAGCGGTTACTCGATACGCTGATTCAGGCACTATCGTCCCAACACGTAATAAATGGAATACCGCCGTTTTGGGTTGTTTGATTTTATAGCTTTGTGCTTGAAAATAGATGCTCGACGCAAGTAAATTACGTATTTCTCCCCAAGTATTTATTTTTTTATCTGCATAATGCAGAGCCAAAACATAAGCGTCTTCCGCTAATTGATAGCGCTTTTGTTCGTATAAACTATGTGCCGATAATTGGCTTACAATCTGGAGCTGTTTCAACGCTGTTGGCGATAATTTTTTAGTTGGGTAAGTTGTCTCTACTGTTTTTAATAGTGAACGAGAAATAACGCCCTGGGCATTAAGCACAAATTCACTCATGGTTTTTACAGTTAAAAAATCTTTTTTATCAAAAGAATATTGCGCGGCATGTGTTGCTAATTGCAGTGAACGGTCATCATTTGGATATTGTTTAATAAATAGTTTGTCGAAGTTATTTCGTTCATCAATACGTTGCTGATATAAACTATTTCCCTCTGCTCTTTCACTTTTAGAGGTGCTTTTTAATAATTCTCGAATGCTCAGTGTCGTCGCATAAGCCGACTTTAACTTAAGCGGCTCTAAATCTTGTGTCGCATTCGGCGAGTAATAAGCAATATGTTCATAACTTGCTAGCGCCTTTGTGTATTGTTGCGCTTCAAAGTTAGCATCTGCATAGAGATATTCATCGGTCAAAACATCTCTTGTTAATATATCTGCGGCTTGTGGTAATTTAGCTAATTTTATATACGTTTCAAGCGCCAGTGCGGCTTCACTGAAGTCATCAACTCTTACTTTACCTTTGCTCTGTGATTGAGCATGTGCGTAAACACGACGAGCATGCTCATCACTAAATTTCAACAAATGAGGCAGCAATTCATCTTGTATGGATAATGAAGTTTGGTGCCAAAATTTACTCTCAAGCCCATATTGCCTAATATAGTTATTTTTTAGTTGATGCATCGACGAAAATTTTCCATCACGATGATATATATCCAATAAGGCTAATGAATATCGTGCTGACCAAATATTGTCTCTGGCTAACGTTATGTAAGCTTTATAGGTAAGTTCTGCATCAGATTTTAATTCTTTTTTAATTAAAAATTTTGCCAAGTTATCAAATAATACATGCTGGTATAACGCTAAATATTGAGATGAATGGTTCTTTGTAACAAGCTGTACCAAAGATTCAGATTGCGCTTGTTGGCTTAATGAAACACTTAACACCCGCTGGGTATCGATAGCCAAATTCTGATAACGATCATTGAGAGCCGCAAAAGAAAATTCATTCTGATAAGGTAGTTTTTTTTCTGCCGAAATTATCGCTTCAAATACTTTTAAGAAGGCATTGTCAGCTTCGGGGAGCCGATTCAGTTTGAACAACGACCAACCTGACATATAAAGACTGTTAACCAAGTAGTTATCGTTGTTTGGTGCCTTTAACACGTTATCATAAGCGCTTATAGCCGAAGAATAGTTTTGGAGATTGTAATAGATTTCGCCACGTCTAAAATTCAGCTCAGCTAAATATTTAGTTGTGGGATGTTGCGTAATCAAAAACTCCATTTCCACTAAACTTTCATCTATTCGCCCCTGCAAGTCCAATGCTTTAGCCAGTTGATAGCGAATATGTTCATTCTCAATGTGCTTAGGATGATTTTTTAGCAGTCTTTGATAACTAACAATAAGCGCACTTAACGCTTTGTCATCTTGTTTCAATTGCGCTAGCGTCAGGTTTACATCATCAACTTCATTGTTATCTGTGCCGCCGAAAGATTGATTCTCAAAGACCTCAGTGCTTATTTGCACTAAACGATATTCAACTTTTGTTTTTACTGTTGGATCAGGTTCTAAGCTCAATAACTGTTGATAAATCTCAGCGAGTTTTTCAGCTCTAACAGCTTTGTTCGTGGTGAATTTTTCTAACTTAAGCGCACCTTGCTGCTCAGCAAGATCAGACAAGCTTGCTCGTTGATTCTTTGGTCTATCAATGCCATCGTTATTTAACGTGCTCATACAACCAGAAATAATTAAACAACTCAGCAAAAATATAAGTGACTGGGCACGATGTAAAGGAATACGGCGCATTACAACGATCCCTTATTCTGAAAGTTCGGGGCTAACTGCCTTTCTATGCGTTTATCAAACTTCGCCATACTTTCTAAAACGGCAGCCATTTCATGTCGAGACGTTAATAAATGTGCTTCTAATACAACGCGCTGGTTATCGACAAATTGTTGAACATTTTCCTGTATTTTATGACTAGTCATACCTCTCAATTTGGTCACATTGATTAACTGTGTTTTTATGCCCGTAGCACTTTTTTCAATACGCTCTGCCAAGTCTGATAACACCGGCGCAGAGTCTTTAAGCACGACAAAACGATTTCTTTGTTGCTCGGCTTGAAGTAAAAGTTGATCAATTTCTTTGAGCAGCTTTTTATGTTGCCATAATCGTACAGGAAATGATTGCTGTAACTGCCAAGTCAATACGCCTTCAATACGTTTAACTCTACCTTGATACTCATCTATATTCCTGTTGCCATCAATTAATGTAATCGCCTGCTTACTTGCTTTGATACGTTTTAGCCATTGTTCTTCCGCTTGATTGGCAAAAACAGTACTTTGTTGCGCTAACTCTGCATCAGCCACAATTTTTGCAATGGATTGTTTTTTGTCGTTAAGTTGAGCAATAATGGCGCGATAATCGGCTTGTTGTTGTGCTTCAACGACCTTAGCTTTTCTTTTACTATTTAATGCCAATGTATCTTTCAACCATAGATTTTTTTGTTGTTGTCCTTTCAAATGTGTAGTGATTAAATCTAGCTCAACCAATGCTTGAAAGTGCGCTTGTAATTCGTTATCTAACAAGGCTTTTTGTAACCAAACTGAGTCTGTTAAATACACGTTATTGGTGAAAAATGGCATCGACAAGTTAGTAGCGGTTTCTACTTTATTCTCAGATAAGGGGAAGTTTTCTTTTTTCGGTGAAAACGTTAATAAATCGTCACTGGTCGAAAACACTTGCTGAAAATCAGCTAACTCCGTCAATCGTTGTTGATATAAGCGTTCTGCATTTTGGTAACTTGTCATTGCTTCTTCAAGCGACATTTGATCGACAACTTGTCCAGCGAGTAACAATGACGCTTGCCAACCTAGGTTTGAATAGGGGAAACGTTCTTTTATCACACTAAATAACTTCAATGACATCGTATATTGTTTTATTTTTTGTGCTGAAAAAGCAAAAATAAAGAGTGCTGATTCGGTATAAGGACTGTCTTGAGGGAAATCCTTTAATTCATAATAAGCCGCTTCGTAGCGTTTTTGTTTAACATACATTTGAGCCAATAATAATTGTGCGTAATCATTTACCGCTTGTTGTTGAATTCGTTCATCATTAAGTTTTTCACTGAAATCACGGTTATTGTCATCTGAAAAAGGGTTAAACAACAAGTGCCAAAATGTTTTAGCAGGCGGTAACCACAGGGTGTTTTTTATTTCGGTAAGTTTAGGTTTAGCCCGTTCAAACTCACCTTGTTCCATATGCAATAAGGCTTGATTCAGTTTGATATAGGCATCAGAAAACGATTGTCGATTTGATGTTTTTTCATCACTATCTTCTCTAGAAGTAATAGCTGACAAAACAGGTGGTTTTGGCCAGTAAGCAAGCTGATTTAGAATTTGATATTGGTCGTTATAAGCATTCGAAACTTCTGTAATTTGACTCAGTGTTTGTTTCGCTGTTGTGGTATCACCTTGTTGAATTTGTTGTTCGGCTAATTGTAATAAAGTAAGTAACTTTAACTCTTTAGGGGACGTATTCGTTCTGCTTTCATCGGTATTATTTACCAGAGAAACAGCTTGATTTACCTTAAGATATTGCAGTGATTCAGTTGCTTGATGATGCAGGCCCACGGTAACTTGCAAGCCAGCTTCGAAAAGACGACTTCGTGATGATTGGCTATTAAAACGTTGACGATTTAAATTAATTTGGTTGAGTGCTTCGCCGAAATCACCGGTAAAATAAGAGTATAAAGCTTTTCGGTATAATTTATCTTCAATGTGCGCGGGTGCTGCAACCGTTTCAGCCAAGGATGGCATAACCATTGTTAAACTTATCATGCCACTTATCAGTGTGACTTTGACTATTTGGGCAATGTTCAAGTCTAAGCTAGGGTTCAAGTCTAAGCTAGGGTTCAAGTCTAAATTAAGGTTCAAGTTAAGGCGCATAGCTAACTATAAAACCCACTCTTCAACACGGACCTTAGCACGATAACTTGATTCATTATCTTCTACTTTTAATTCAATCATGACCACGTCATCATCTTTTTCGAATTGATGAGTAACCGCTCTTTTCGTGCTACGTCCTTCGCCATCAAAACCGGTAAAAATTGCGGTTAATTGGTGCTTACCTTCTTTTAAATTTCCTAAATAGACTTGCTGAATACCGCCTTTTTCAAGTGCTTTACGTTGGCGTTCGGTATAGAGAAAGCCGGCAACATTCTTATCATTGATTTTCAGCTCTACACTGTCAATTTTAAAAAAACGACCAACATCAACAGATACAAAAACAGCAACTTGTGTACTCGCTGGAAATAATAAATCTTCTTCTAAAATAAACAGATCTCGATTTAACTTCAGCACTTGCTTTTTAATGTCTTCAAGCTGTGTTGATAATGTGCCATTTGTTGTCGAAGATTCTGGCTCCCCCCCGAAACTTTTAACCGACATAGCCAGTGATAAAAACAGTACGCACACGGAAAGAACCAACGATTTATTGACGCGGGCTATCACAGAAGAAGAGTAAATATTCATGTTCATAAATTACACCTAAGACAGCTTTGTTACCGTCTAAATTTATAAAAAGATTAAAAGTAAACGCTATAAAAAGCACGAATTACATTGGCTGAAAAACCATATAAGGATTCATTACCTACGCCACCTTCATCCAAAGGATTTCTGAAGTTGTTATAGCTAAAATCGATATAATCCCATTGCAACGAGGCTTCAGAACGTGAACTGCCAAACGATAAACTATCAGGTAATGAATACGTTATTCCAAAACCAATAGTCATGTTGTCGAAGTCGCTAAGTTCTTTATCTCTCGCGAGATAGTTTTGTGCGTCCTTATATGCGAATAAGTCGCTATAAAAGTCTGCTTGGCTTTGTTGGTAATAACGCAATTTTAATTCAAGTTCAAAAGCATCTCCGATCGGGTGTCGGTATCCTAACTCAACATCAGAAGATTTTATTTCCCAACTATCACTGAAGTAGCGATAGTGAAAAAAAAGTGCAGCCCGATAAGGTAGGTAATAACTAGCGGATAATTTGGTGGCAAATGAGTTACGCGTTTGTGGATATATTTCCGATTGATAGCCAACACCTGAAGGGGTTGAATTGTCTAGATATCGAACGGTGCGATAGGGATTATTGAGATATCCGTCATCGGCAATAGCTTCAATACTTAGACTAGCGGTTAAATTACGGGTTAATATTTGATTTATACCTGCACGTATACGGTATTGCTGGCTTTCTTCTTCAAAAATCTCGTCACCATTTCGTTTAATGTCATTGTCACCATAAGAAAAACCCATACTGATATTGGTGAGATCACCAAAGGTATCATGCGAAACATTGAAGCTTAACGACTGCGCAAAATAATCATCTTCGTCACTTTGGCGAACATTGAACGACATAATGGTTTTTTCGTGTAAATATTCAATGCCGAGTTGTCCTTCGTTACGTTCTTCAGTGTAGGCGCTTGCGGTACTCAATACATCAACGGAGGCTGACGAAATACTGTCTAAATAATAATATGCGGTAATAGATACAGATTCCGTCGCCTTTTTTCTCAAGAGAATTGAAGGTCCGTCGATTTTCATGCCGCCACCTTCGTAACTGTGGTAAAGCACATCAACGCGATCCGCCCCTAAAACTGCTGCTTGGCTTGAAGATATGTTCAAAACAACACCAAGGGCGATGCTTAAACTTAAGCTTAAAGAAACGACAAATTTGAGCACTGATAAGCAACGTACTTTCATTTTTTGCATGCTATTGAGTTTAGTTACAACCACAACCACCACCTTCTGCTCCTTCTGCACCGCGAGCTGCCTCACGACCATCTAATACGTGAGCAACATGTTTATTTGCAATAGGATGACGAGATGCGCTCATAATGGGATCAGCTAAATTTTGTCTTTCATAGGGCTTTACCCAAGGCTCAATTGATAAGCTTGCGCAACCCGTTAAACTAATAACAGAAAGTAGAAAAACAGCTCTAACGATAGTTTTGCTCAAAGATAACTCCTTGGTTTATACGTTTGATTTTCTTTTCTATCATTCTCTAATCAGCTTTTTAATCGCTTTAGCGTACTTTTTTCCATAACCGTCTTTAAAACCACGATAGACATAACGCACTATGCCATCACGATCGACAAGAACGGTTGTTGGCATGGCCTGTACATCATATGTCTCTGATAATTTATTAGTTTCATCGAAAAATATTGAAAAACTTAAATCTAAATTGGCAAGAAAATCTTTTCCTGCTTGGTTTTCTTGTTCAACGTTAATGCCCCACACTTGAACACCTAAGTCTTGATATTTATCTTGCAACGCTTGTAAAACTGGCATTTCTTTGCGACACGGTCCACACCACGAGGCCCAAAAATTAATTAAAATAATGTTGCCACGTTGCTCGGCTAAATTGAAGTTCTTACCTTGCATGTCTTTTAAAGTAAAATCAGGAGCAGGTTGGCCTATCGTTACTCCATGTACATTCATTGAGATAAAAAAGGCAAAGATAACCGATAAACTTCTGCGCCAAGACTTAATTAAAAACATATATTTTCCTTTATAGTTAACTGTGTATATTTCAATATTTATACTCTCGAGGTACATGACATTTATACTTAGAAATATACTGATAACCCAGTAACGAAATTAAGATTGTGTGTTGTTTTAGCTTCACCCGTAACTTGTGTATCAAAAACATAGTCACTCATGCCGATATCCCATGCCACCCAGTCATTAATAAATACTCGGTAATTAGCGGTAAAATTAACGGTGAATTGTTCATCGCCAGCAAACTCAGTACTGCCTGCACCAAGTTCTATTGAAAATATACTATTGAGAACTAAATCTTTACTTAGAAAGATTTCACCCGGAAGCAGGTTATAGCCAAGGTTTAAACCATAATAGGTTAGATCTCGTTGTTCATCTGTTAACAATGGCGCTGAGTTCACTAATTTTTCAAAACTTGTTTCACCGCCTTTTCCTTGGCCATAACGAGCTTTCAAATAGAAATTTTCAGTCATATGGTAACCAATGTGCACTCCCATCCAACCACTGCTTTCAAAGTCTTCAATTGATATAATACCGCCTTGAAGCCCTATTTCAAAATTCTCAGAATCAAGTACGTCATCCAAAATTTCGCGTCGTTCAACATCCGCTTTAACTTGTATTTGAGCGTCGAGTTCCTGCTCTTCAGCATTTGCGGCATAAGAGAAAGACAACGCACTTATCAATAATGTGCTGCCAATAATAAAGGGTTTTAAAAAAATACGCTGAAACCTATTTTCCATGTGTGGATCTCTTCATTGGTATCTCGGTCGGTTAATGCTAACGAGAGCTTATATTCTGCACGTAATAAAAAATTACGAGCAATGTGATATTTCATACCTACGGCGGCACTCATTAAGGTACTTTGTCTACTTTCTGAATCGGCTAAAACACTATGAGGTTGAGTATCAATAATACCGCCACCAACACCAATGTAAGGGGTCACTATCCAATCAGGTATGGGCTGGCTGATCAGCATAACCTCATATATATTACTATCTGAAATATTACCGAGTGCTTTACCTGCTGAGATTTCGGCACTAAAAACGGGTGTAAAAACGTAACCTAGGTAAACGTTATAAAAATTGGCCCCTTCTAAATCACCGTACATCACTCCACCTTCAACAGCACGGTTTTGAAAATTGTCTTGATAATTTTCTTCTTGATTTATCGCTTCACCATATTGGCTTAAACCAAATAAATCGTCTTCATGGAGCCAGCCTTCAATGCCACGTTTATCTTTAACTTTAAGCCAAGAAGTGCGCTTAAGCAGTACAATGACTTTTTCATTTTTTTCGACAATATGAACAATAGGATAACCCGCACTTGGACCTGAATGCAGTTCGACAAAAGGAACGTCAATATGCAAGGTATCAGCTTGAGTAGGTTCAGCTAATAGCCTCGGGCTTATTAAAATAATAACCAACAAAAATATTGTGCTTGGCAAGTTATTCAACATAAGTTCCTATTTGAAAATTCATCTTGTTTTCATTCTCTATTTTCCAAAGCTAAATAACTAATCCTGTGAGTAAAATGGTGTATTGTAATATTGACCGCCAATATCTAACCATTCACGCAATAATTTTGTTTCGTCATCCGTCATCATATTTTGATGCGTAACATTATTAATAACCTCGAAAAAACGTGCACTTGACGCAGCACCGCTTGTTGAAAGTATGCGCTGTATTCCTACCGTAGTTAATACTGGGATAGGGTTACCTTCCACATCTAAAATAAGTTCACCTTCGTTATCGACTTCAAAAACGATATTACCATCTGCATCAAGCACGGCGATTAATCGATCAAGTAAAATACCATCAATGACCTCTTGTTCAACATCATTAAAAAACAGCTCACGATAACCGGTTAAATGCGCGGGTTGATCACTCGAAGCATTTGAGGATAAATCTAATTGTCCCGCTGGCACTTGCGAAAAACCATCACTATCAACAATACCATGACAACTCGTGCACGTTTGATTTGCAATAAATTCTTGTGTATCGACATCAAGCAACTCTCGGGGTAAATCCCATAACGGTTGAATATGTTCGACGTAGTTTATTTGAATGCGACAGTAAGCTGTCCAGTTATCAAAACATTCTACGCCATTGGGCATTAAAGTAGATAAGTTTTCATAGGCATAAGTTATGCTTGGATTTACCAATGAAATTTCTGGATCAGTCCAACGGTCTTGGTAGTTAAGCGCTGAGGTAAGTTCCGCTAAACCATTAACCATTTCATCAGCTTGCGCCATGGTCTGCCCTTGGATAGGAATTATGGCTTGCGTGGCATTTGGATAAGCGGCACCGCCAATTGCGCCCGTATTAATACTTGCCGCTTGTGCAGCTATTCTGCCGTGAGGCTGTTCGCTATTCGCCGTATGACAGCCATTACACTCTAAAACTTCTCCGGGTTTTAACGTAAGCCACTGGCGATGTCGACCATTTATACGCTGGCCGTTCTCATCTAATATGCTAATGGCAAATGGCGTGTTTGCAGGAACTTTAACTTTCACAGAGCCGTCAGGTTGAATCGGCGTGTAGCCTATAACCTCTCGCATTAATTGATTATTACTGCGACCAAAATCTGTATTGGCTATATCTCTAACTTCGTCAGGTGGCATAGGAACGCCACGAACAAGTCGCAAGAATCGTGCAGGTAGAATAGCAGCAGGCGTAAGTGATGGGTCACTTAAACGAGCGATACCTGCTGGATTATTATTTGAAAGGGTGATATCTATGCCATCAAAGTCGTAAACGCTTCGAATATGAATAGCAGCAGCAAGTTCACCACTTAACTGAGCATCGAGTTCATTGCCAATAACTTTGTCAGCAATAAATGTTTTCGTTTGCTCAGAGGGTCTCATCACGGCCGATTCAGTGATTATTCTACCGGCTTGCGTTGTCGCGACAAGTTGTTGAGTATTATCGGCATTATTTAATAACCATAATTCGAACAAGGGTTCAGCAAGCTCGACACTTTCATCAGCAAGCTCCTCTGTGCTTAATTGGCCACAGGCCTTAATCACATCAGCAACAATGACACGGCAAAGATCCCAGCTCATTAAATAACGCTTACTACTGTCGGGTAACGGGTAAAGATAATGTAGTCGGCCCGATTCAGAAAAGTCTGGTGAGAAATTAAAATTTAAACGATCACTTAGCGCTAAATCAGTCACGGCGTTAGCTTGAGCGCCTGATTCGGCTGTCGCTTGCTCATTATCAATATAATCAGTAATGTTAATCAGTACCGGTCTTTTTTGATAAAGCGTTTCATCCTGCGAGCCTAGTAACATTAAAATATCACCATTTGGCATTTGTTGTGGTTTAATAAATTCTACTTGTTCACTTTGATTATCAAGCATTAACTGATGTGAATGCCAACCAAAAACCAGGGTATTGTCTGTGCCATCCGGATTCATACTATAAAGATTAATACCGTGATCTCCACCCATAGCGTCCCAACGGCTATAAAGTATTCGACCATTTTGTAAAACTAAAGGGTAAAAATCATGACTTAAATTAAAAGTAAGTTGCTCTATCGATGTGCCGTCAGCGTTCATCACATGAAGGTTGAATGTTGCATTGTCTCTGCGTTCATCTAAAGCCGTATATTGGGGTTTACCCTCGTCAAGTAAGATAGCGCGCGACAAACGTTGGCGAGTAGAGGCAAAGATAATTCGGCCATCTGGCAAAAAAGAAGGCATGAGATCATCACCTTGCTCGGCAAGTGTATCGCTCGTGATTATACGTTCAAGGGTTTGAGTCGATAATTGATAACGCCAAATATTCCATCTAGGCTGATCGTCATCGTCAGCATTTTCAATTTCTGGCGCTCTAATTGAAATAAGCATTTCTTGACCATCATCCGATATGCTGAGATCTCGAATATCAATAAGTTGGTCTTCGCCAAACAATAGCGCGGTTAAATTTGTAACCGGAGAGTCCGCAAAGGCATTGTTCTTGATTAATAAATTAGCACCGGCATTAAAAAGTGCCGGATCACGTGCGTCAAAACGTGCAGGCGTAGCGCCATTTTCATCTATTTGTGTATTAAGCGTTCGTTCAATATAGACAACAGGGTACTCAACCAGCACTGGGTCTGGTTCTTCGTCCTTAATTGATGTTTCAGTATTACAAGCCGAAAACAACAAAACGACAGACATGAGTAATAGGTTATAGCCCAGCTTCGGCTTCATTTAATTCCCTTAACGCATAATTTAAACAGCATACACTCTCGCTAAAAAGTGTAAAAAACTTCTGACATTATGTCGACATTATTACCATATAACTTTAGATATTCAACCATAAAAATAGACATTGTAAAAAAATCCGACACTTTATCGCTAATTATTAACTTTATAAGAGCATTCACTGTAAAAACTTAAAATTATTGATATTATCAAGGTAATATTAAATTCTTTAAGATAAAAGTGTAAAATTTCTTGACATTATTGCCGCTTAGTTTCAATCTTTCAATACTTTTGTTGCTTTAAATTTAACCAATCGATGTTCTTTATTGGTTAGATATCACCCAGAAAAGTTGATGGTATACTGATTTAATAGTCATTTTTAAACTTTAATCGGTTTAAATTTTTTATTCGTTTTGGCTAAAAAAATTCAAGGAGATCTATAAAAATGCGACTCTGCAAGAATAGACAATTAAGTTCGTCTAAAAACAGGCTAAAAGTAAAAACTTTTATCAGCTGTTTTTTTGGTTACTTGGCAATATTCATTGCAGCAAGTTCGATATCACATGCCCATGCGGGCACCTTAGAACAAGCGAAACAATTACACGACAGATTAACAGGTGTTGCTGCGCCAGAGATTACCTTGTTAGAAATGATGATATTACTGGATGACAATAAGCCTATTGAAGCAGCTTATAAAGCGATGGAAACGCCGGCATTCTATTCCACCACCTTAAAATTATTTGCGACACCATCGACAAATACCGATCAAGACATTTTTGCACCACTCAACGATTACAGTGCAAC
>Ga0105354_1001871_pt1 | contig 12904 bp, 7 predicted proteins | sample GOMGulsemesocosm_FD_83658 | JGI IMG/M metagenome (GOLD analysis project Ga0105354, IMG submission 83658) | Methane-oxidizing microbial communities from mesocosms in the Gulf of Mexico - GOM9B Gulf of Mexico | ecosystem: Environmental > Aquatic > Marine > Cold seeps | place: USA: Gulf of America...
AAATTAAAAAACCCGCCATTGAGACGGGTTTTATTTGACTAAATTATAGGCCTTAAAGATTTAGGCCCATAAAAGTTGTTAAATTATTTTTTAGCAAATTTAACTTTAATCATTACTTTACGGTCTCTACCGTTATTTTCTATGCTGCTAGCTTGTTCTTCACCACTTGCAGAAACAGAAACTTTTTCACTGTCTACGCGCCAGTTTTTCTCAATGTAAGCTGCTACTGCTTGTGCACGCTTATCAGATAACATTTGGTTGTAAGCAGTGTTACCCAGTGCAGATGCAAATCCAGCTACTGTTACTGTTTCAACATTACCGTCAGCTAATTGTGAACCGGCATTATTTAAAATAGACTTTGTTTCTTTGGTTAACACACTTGAATTGTTATCAAAGTAAACATTAACTTGCAGCGGTTTCATCTCTGGTACTGGTGATGGCTTAACTACTGGTGCAGGTGCCGGCATAGGCTTAACAATTGGTGCAGGCTTTGACACTGGTGCTTTGACAACAACTGGTGCTGGTTTTGCTTTCTTGTGTTCAACTTTGCCGAATGTGTAACGTAAACCAGCCGTTAAAAGATCAATTTTGTGCTCAAACTCGTAACGTTCCCAATCAAGCATTAATGACATGTTTTCTGTTAAGTCAAATGACATTCCAGCGCCCCAAACCCAATCAGAATTATCGCCAACATCAATACCGCGACCTAGTGTAGTGGTATTTCGGCGAGAGTCTAACTTAGAGTAGCCGCCTTTTATGTGTGCATTAACCCAGTCATTGAACGGGTGATTGTAAGCAGCAGTTAACGATAATGCTTTACCTGAAAGTGTTTCAAGTTCACGAATCATTGCATTATTTGTTGATGTACCCAGTTCAACTAAACCAAGGTCAGCGAAGCTTAATGCCGCAGAAAAATGGTTATCTAAACGGTAACCGGCGCCAACTCTCCAACCACGACGTTTTTGTGAATTAGGTGTAATTGTTCCTACATCACCTAATGCTAATACTTCATTTCGTAATTCAGCTTGAGTTGCATAACTTTTAGCTTGCCCTACGTTTCCTTCTACATACCAACCTTTTTCCACATCTTTTGCTACTGCAGTTCCTGCCAAAACAGAAAGTGCAATAGGTGTGATAATAAATTGTTTGAATTTCATGTTATTTCCTTTAAGTATTAATTTTTAATCTGCTCGTCTTATATGTGGTCATTAAAACAATCATGCAATGAATTTTAACTGAACGAATCTATAATAACATAGTCTAAGTTCAAATCCTGCCTAGTAATGCCCTTAAACGCTAAGAAAAAACTAAGTTATCTTATCAAGTTAACCTACAAACAATCTAAAAAACTGATGTCACTGTATTATGTTAAAACTTAACGTAACCTTGAGCACAACGGGCTTTAAAAAATTATATCCATAGTATTAAATACTATTAAAACGGCTCAACTTCCCCTGTCAGTCATTCATATTACATGTTATAAATAGCACACTATATCCCCCTCTCTAATCACCCTTTGATAGTAATAGGAATCCCTCATGTTTGAAGTGGTAAAAACTGCACCTTCTGATCCAATACTTGGTTTAACTGACGCCTTTAAAAAAGATAAACGCACAGACAAAATTAACTTAGGTGTTGGTATCTATAAAACCGACCAAAGTGAAACCCCCGTATTAGATTGCGTTAAAAAAGCGGAAAAAATCATACTTGAAAATGAGAAAACTAAATCATATTTAAATATTGAAGGGCTAGCGGCCTATGGGCAGTGCGTGCAGCAATTATTATTTGGTGCCGATAGTCATATTGTCCGCAATAAACTTGCTGCCTCAGCTCAGGCGCCAGGTGGAACAGGGTCTTTACGCATAGCTGCTGACTTCATGGTAAGTCAGTTAGGCATTAATCGTATTTGGGTCAGTAACCCAACTTGGGCTAATCATGGGAATATTTTTAAAGCCGCTGGCTTAGAAGTTGTCACCTATGATTATTATGATCCAGAGACTCAGTCACTAAATTTTGATGGCATGCTTGCCTCACTATCTCAAGCACAAAAAGGAGACGCAGTTCTCTTTCATGGTTGTTGTCATAACCCTACAGGCATTGACCCTACCTTAGAACAATGGCAACAAATTTCTGCCGTGTCTAAAAAGCAACAAGTTTTAGGCTTATTTGATTTTGCCTACCAAGGTTTTGGTGTAGGTATTGAAGAAGATGCACAAGGTTTGCGTACTTTTGCCAATGACAATGATGAATTTATAGTCGCTAATTCGTTTTCAAAAAACTTTGGCTTGTATAACGAACGTGTTGGCGCTGTTACATTAGTAGGTCAGTCTACTGAAATAGTTCAGAGCGCTTTTAGTCAAATTAAATCAATCATTCGTGCTAACTATTCTAACCCACCTTCTCATGGTGCTTCTATCGTCGCGACAATTTTAGCTGACGCACAATTAACTAGCTTATGGCATGAAGAAGTTGCTCAAATGCGTGAACGTATTGCTCAGATGCGCAGCTTATTCGTTGAAACCTTAGCGAAACACGGCGCTGTAGGCGACTTCTCATTTATAGCACGCCAATGCGGTATGTTTTCATTCTCAGGCTTAACCAAACAGCAAGTTGAAACCTTACGTATTGACCATGGTGTTTACATTGTGGGATCGGGTCGCATAAGCGTGGCAGGAATCACCACTAAAAACATTGATGCGCTATGCCGAGCAATTTGTCAGGTACTTTAGTGTTTAATTGACTCTAATAAGGTAGTGCAACCGCCCTACCTTATATTTTTCTTACTATAAATTATTGTGCTTTTCGTAAATCCTGCACACGTAACCTAATCAACTGTCTTCTATTTTCAATCAATTCTAGTAAATTCAAAAACTGCCATTGTCGATTAATTGCCTGAAAGTTAGGGTTATCCTTAAGCGGCCATACCTGATACTTTTCAGCAGGTAACCAACCCGATGCCAACAATTGAGCCATTTGCTTTAATGCATCATTAGTTTGTCCTGATAACGCATAAGCTTCAGCCAATGGTAGAGCATAAAGTTGATGTTTACCTGAGCTTTTAATAAAAACAATAAACCGCTTCAATAACGCTTGAGCTTCTTTATCTTGTCCAGTTTGGATGAGTATATTAGCGTAGGTTGGCAAGTAGAACAGTCTATCGGCCCCCTCAGCTAAACTAATCGAGTGTTGTTCTAACCAAGGTTCGCTGCTCAGTAATCGATGGCCTTGTTGAGGCTCACCATTTTTAAGGTAAAGCGCAGCCCCCTGCCATTGTTTAATGGCATACTCACTATTTACGTTATTAGTCGCTTGTCTAATGCAGACATCCATCGCATATTTTTCGATGCAATAAACTTCATCACTAATTAGTGATTCAATATAATCAAGACTGGCAATTGTTTGAGTTTCGGTTTCATTTAAATGACTTTTAATTTGGTTGTAATTAACGCCGAAAAAGTAAATCTGTTGTTCAATTGTTGATAACTCGACATCATTATCTTTAATCAAGACCTGCGCCTTTTCTAAGAAACCTAATGCCACAAGGTCATAAGCTTTCCAATAAATGGCATATTCCTTATAAAGCCCCCGCTCTAGCAATGCCTCCACTAGCACTAAACTACGGTTAAAATCCCTCAAACGTCGATAACTTTCACTAAGCGCTTTAAGAATTGAAGGAGCATTTTGGTTGAGCGCCATTGCAATCAATAATTGTTCGTGCTCTTGTTCAAATAACCCTGCGATGTTGAAATAACTTGCTAACATTTCATAGCCTAAGCTTTGTTTTGAATACAAGGTAATTGTTTGGTTTGCTAAAGCTTCTAACTGTTTAACCGTGTTTTCTGTGTCATCAACTACTAAAGCAAGTTTTTCGAGTAGTTGTTGATAATGCAAGTTTAGTGTTACCAAACATTTAGGTGTTGTCGATGTTGAAATAGGAAGAGAAAATGAAGAAACATCACATTGATCATTTACTAACGTATTAGCTTTTGTACCTGTTATTAAACTAGTAATTGATTGATTAAAAGCATTATTCTGAACTAAGTTTTGACTTAATGAATTCGATAAAAATAAATCAAGTTGCCCTATATTGGCTGTTTTTAGTTTTGGGGTTATTGTTAAGTTGATTTTAAAACCACTCTCTACCGACTCCACACCACCACTTAGCCTTGGTGTTGCATTATCATTTAAATACGGCATCACCTTCACCGCGGGCAAATGCTGCAGTTTTTGATCCACCCACCATTGCACACGTTCGAGTGTTAATGGTGATATTTTGCTATCAGCTTCCAGTTCAAGGGGGGAAACATACAATACATCACTGGGAATGAATACTGTATTGTCAGTGGGGCGTAGCGCCCGATACGCCAAGGTAACAATTATAATACAAAGAGCAACGGCCGCCATTATTTTAAACCACGGTAGCTTTTTACCAGTAGTTTTGTGTTTCACCTTGGTGTCTAAATCATCACTTAACGAAGGGGGCTTAGTTTCTTCTTGATCACTTTCATTGTCATCATTGGGGCTAATATCTTGAGGCTTGTGCTGCTCGGTAGATTCATCGGAGATAAAACCAAGATCATCAAATATATTTTGCTCTAAAACGCCACTATGCACTTCGCTCTCAATATTCTCACCTTGGTGCGATTGACTCTCTGTGTCCTCTTTAGGGGACAAGGTTTTGCGCTCAACAGGCTCAACTAGCCAGCGATATCCTTTTCTAGGTACTGTTTCAATATAAGAAGCATCATGAGATTTGTCATCAAAAATTCGGCGGAGTTTAGCGATAGTTTGATATAACTTATTGCGATTGATCGTATCGTCATTAAGTGTACTAATCAGTTTGTCAGCGCTAATAACTTCTGGGTATGATGAAATCATTTGCCACAATATATCGCGCGTTACATTGTTTAATTCCACTGATTCGAGAGAGTCATTTATAAATTGATCACTGTCAGCTTTAATCAGCGAAGATTGACTAAATAAAAACACCCACTGATTGATTTGAATTGGATTATCTTGTTGATGCACTTCAATTAATACCAGTAATTAACACATGCTGTTACCTTACCTTGTTTGACGTTCAGACACAAAAAAACCGCGAGAATATCGCGGTTTTTTAAGGCAACAAAGCGTCTATTTAGCGTTTTGTTCCGCTAAATATAACCATGTTTTTAGTACTGTATCTGGGTTAAGAGATACACTATCTATGCCTTGTTCGACTAACCATGCCGCAAAATCTTCATGATCAGAAGGTCCTTGACCACAGATTCCTACATACTTACCTTTAGCTTTAGCTGCTGAAATAGCCATCGCAAGTAATTTTTTAACTGCTGGATTGCGTTCATCAAATAACTCAGAAACGATTCCTGAATCACGATCTAAACCCAATGTTAATTGCGTTAAATCATTTGAACCAATCGAGAAGCCATCAAAATATTCTAAGAACTCATCAGCCAGTAACGCATTTGAAGGAAGTTCACACATCATAATAACGCGCAAACCATTTTCACCACGCTTAAGCCCTTGCTCAGCAAGCAGCTTAATGACCGAATCAGCTTCTTCTAACGTACGAACAAATGGGATCATTACTTCGACGTTTGTGAACCCCATATCATTGCGAACACGTTTAATGGCATCACACTCTAGCGCAAAACAATCACGGAAGTCTTCAGAGATATAACGAGACGCTCCTCTGAATCCAAGCATTGGATTTTCTTCTTCAGGCTCATAAGCTTCACCGCCAATAAGGTTGGCGTATTCATTTGACTTAAAGTCAGACATTCTCACGATAACTTTCTCTGGTGAGAAAGCACAAGCAAGTGTTGAGATACCTTCAGTCAATTTTGCAACATAAAACTCAACAGGTGAGGCGTAACCAACGATCATTTCATCAATTTCACGCTTAGTACGCACTGGTTGTGCATCATAATTGATAAGTGCTTTAGGGTGAATCCCAATCATGCGATTGATAATGAACTCTAGTCGTGCCAGTCCAATACCCGCATGTGGTAATCGAGCAAAGTCAAAAGCACGATCTGGGTTACCAACATTCATCATAACTTTTAGAGGCAAGTCAGGCATGTTGCTAACTTCCGATGTAGTAACACTAAAATCAAGTGCTCCATCATAAATAAAGCCAGTATCACCTTCAGCACAAGAGACAGTGATTTGTTGGCCTTCTTTGATTAAGTCTGTTGCATTACCACAACCAACAACCGCCGGCACACCAAGTTCACGAGCAATAATAGCCGCGTGACAAGTACGCCCACCACGATTAGTTACGATAGCAGATGCACGTTTCATGATAGGTTCCCAATCTGGGTCTGTCATGTCTGTCACTAAAACATCACCTGGCTGGATACGATCCATTTCTTCAAGCGATTTTAAAACTTTAGCCGTACCTGAACCGATTTTTCCGCCTATTGCGCGGCCTTCTACCAATACAGAGCTAGATTCGTTGAGATTGAAACGCTCCATAAAGTTGCCATCTTCACGTGAACGCACTGTCTCTGGGCGAGCTTGAACGATGTAAAGTTTGCCATCGTTACCATCTTTAGCCCATTCAATGTCCATTGCACGGCCGTAATGTTTCTCAATAACTAGAGCCTGTTTCGCGAGTTCTTGAACTTCGTCATCAGTAATTGAGAACTTTTGAGAACGTGCAGCATCAATATCTTGAATAACAACTTGTTTGCCATGTTCTGTTTTATCAGAATAAACCATCTCGACAAGTTTACTTCCGATGTTACGACGAACAACAGCTGGTCGCTCGGCTGCTAACGTTGATTTATGGACGTAAAACTCATCAGGGTTAACTGCGCCCTGTACAACCATTTCACCCAGACCCCAAGATGATGTGATGAAAACAACATCTTCAAAGCCAGATTCAGTATCAAGCGTGAACATAACGCCAGATGCTGCAATATCACTACGCACCATACGCTGTATGCCAGCAGATAATGCAACGCCACGATGGTCATACCCTTGATGGACACGATAAGAGATAGCACGATCGTTAAATAACGAGGCAAAAACATGCTTAACCGCTTCACGAACACAATCGAGGCCGACCACGTTAAGGAAAGTTTCTTGTTGACCAGCAAAAGAAGCATCAGGCATATCTTCAGCGGTTGCAGAAGAGCGTACGGCAAACGACATTCCGGCTGATGACTGCGCTAATTTATTGTAAGCATCTTCAATAGCAGCTTCTAAAGGCGCTTGGAAAGGTGTATCTAAAATCCATTGCCTAATTGTCTTACCTGCGTCACCAAGGGCTTTAATGTCATCTACATCAAGTTCGTCGAGTAGCTTATACATTTTGTCATTGATGCCACTTAACTCTAAAAACTCGTTAAAAGCATGGGCTGTTGTTGCAAATCCTCCTGGAACTTGCACACCAGCATTGGATAAATTACTAATCATCTCGCCTAGAGATGCGTTTTTACCACCAACAATCTCAACATCATTCATGCCAAGTTGTTCATACCACAGTACATAATCTTGCACTAGAAAGTCCCCATTATTTATAAAGTTAAACTGGAAAATAGAATTGGTAATTGCATTGTACACTGCTATAAAATGATAGGTAAATCACAAATTCATATTTCTGACATCATTTTTACAAACTTACAAAGGACATTATTTTGCGTAAAGTATTTTATATCTCTGATGGCACCGCCATAACTGCCGAAATCCTAGGCCACGCGGTACTCTCCCAGTTTGATGCTAAGTTTGATCAAATCACAATCCCCTTTGTTGAAAGTATTGAAAAAGCTCAAGACGTAGCCTATGAAATCAACAGAAACGGTGAGAATGATGAGTTACCCTTAGTATTCCACTCTATTGTTGATGAACATATTCGTGCAGTAATTAGCCAAACTAATTGTTTAGCCCATGATTTCCTTAATACTTTTGTTGCCCCCTTAGAAAAACAACTTGGTATGAAAGCTGAACCAACCCTACACAGGACGCATGGTATTGCGAATAAAGCCTATAGTGCGCGTATTGATGCGATTAACTATTCCCTAGATAACGATGATGGCATTAGCCTGCGCAATTTAGATAATGCTGAAATAATTTTGGTTGGTGTATCACGGTGCGGCAAGACGCCTAGCAGCCTGTATTTAGCAATGCAATTTGGCATTGCTACGGCAAATTACCCCTTTATTTGTCAGGATATGGATTCGTTAAAACTGCCTAAAGAACTTAAGAGTCATAAACACAAAATATTTGGGCTCACTATCGATCCTCATCGTTTACATGATATTCGTAGTCAAAGACGTGCAGACAGTCAGTATTCATCACTGCGACAATGTCGCCTTGAAGTCAAAGAAGTAGAAATGTTATATCGCAAAGAGCGCATTCCTTTTATCGATACAACAAAATATAGCGTCGAAGAAATAACAGCCAAAATACTCGATATTACTGGGCATAAACGTACTATGTTCTAACTGATTACAGAAAATAACAATTTATCGCCGTTAAATGATAATTTATCACTGTTAAATCCTTTCACCTGTTCTCTGTTTGGGCTATGGTTAGCCCATCAATGAAACTTATCAAAATAAGCACCAGAAAATGTCAATTAAAACCGATGAACTAAGAACCACCTACATCGATCAAGTTATCACACCAAGTCAGCTTGCTAACGAGTTTCCGTTATCAAGTGAAGGTGCTGACAGTTTAATCAAAAGCCGACGTGAAATAGAAGCGATTATTAATGGCCAAGACAAGCGATTACTTGTGATTGTTGGTCCTTGTTCTATTCATGATACTGATGCTGCGCTCGATTATGCACGCAGATTAAAAGAACTACAGATAAAACATCAAGACAGCCTAGTTATAGCTATGCGTGTTTATTTTGAAAAGCCCCGCACTATCGTCGGTTGGAAAGGATTAATAAGTGATCCCGACCTAAACGGTCAATATCAAGCAAATAAAGGTTTGAGACTCGCACGTAATTTACTCGTCGAACTAACAGAAATGGGATTACCCATTGCTACCGAATTTCTAGATATGGTTAATGGGCAATACATTGCCGATTTAGTGAGCTGGGGAGCCATTGGCGCTCGTACAACCGAAAGCCAAATTCACCGTGAAATGGCATCTGCACTATCTTGTCCTGTTGGGTTTAAAAATGGCACTGATGGCAATACAAAAATAGCCATCGATGCCGTTCGTGCCTCTCGTGAATCACATATATTCTACTCACCTGATAAAGATGGCTTAATGACAGTCTATCGCACCCACGGTAACCCTTTTGGCCACGTCATCTTGCGTGGTGGTAAAACGCCAAACTATCAACAAGAATTTGTTGATGCTGCTTGTGATCAATTAGCAGCCACTAATTTGATGCCATCTGTTGTAATCGATTTCAGTCATGGAAATAGCCAGAAAGACCACAAAAAACAGCTCAATGTAGCTCAGGATATTATGGCCCAGATGCGCAGTGGTAGCACGCGCATTGCGGGAATAATGGCTGAAAGCTTTATTGAAGAAGGCAATCAAAAAGTTATTGATGGCCAACCTCTTGTCTATGGTCAAAGCATTACTGACGCTTGTATTCATTGGCAAGATACGGTGCAACTTTTATCTGACTTAGCGCTTGCTTCAGCTGACCGTATGGCGCTCTAAAAAACCTCTTTTAAAAGGCTGCTTTTGTGGCCTTTTTTTGTGCCTTTGTTAAGCAAAAAAAAAATCACAAACCACCTATACCCCTACTATTACAAGGGATTATCAATTTCATTTCTAATAAAAAAGTACTTGATTATTAAATTTTTATACTAATAATATACTATAAAATATCTGGTGGATTGGAAAACTAAAATATGGAACTGTTTCGGGCTACGAGCAATATGAAACTGAAACGCAAAATGATGCTAGCAATGACAATTGCAGGTGTTTTGCCAATGTTAATTGCCGGTGTAATAAATACCTTGTCCACAGCGAATGCATTGGGTGACGCTGCGACCAATCAGTTAGAATCACTGAGCAGTACTAAAAAGTCTCAAATAGAGTCATATTTTTCTCAAATTAGAAACCAAGTTACCACGCTCGCAGACAGTGAAATGACCATTAACGCGATGCGGGAATTCACTCACAATTTCAATCTATTACCCGAGCAAATTAATGTACCTGTCGAGGATAAAATTGAAGCAGTCACAAACTATTATCAGTCTCAGTTTTTAAAAGAATACACAAAGAATCAACCAACTAACCCATTGCCTGCACTTGAGAATTTAGTTCCACTAGAGGAGCCTGCATTAACGGCTCAATATTCATACATAGCTAATAATCCGCACCCATTAGGCAGTAAAGATAAAATGATTATGGGTGATGCTCCTGCAACCTACCACCAAACCCATGAAAAATATCACTTAAAATATCAACGTTACCTTAATAAATTCAGTTTCTACGATATATTTTTAGTCGAACCTACACAGGGTCAAGTAGTTTACAGCGTTTTCAAAGAAATTGATTATGGCACTAGCCTCCTGACCGGCCCCCATAAAGACTCTAACCTTGCAACGGCTTTTAAAAAGTCACTAGCATTAAATAAAGCCAATGAAGCTAAGCTCAGCGAATTTGCATTTTATACGCCATCTTACGGTGCTGCTGCGTCCTTTATTTCTACACCTATCTTTGACAATAATGAACTGATTGGTGTATTGGTATTTCAGATGCCCATCGGCGTTATCAATAGCATTATGCAAACGAGTGAAGGATTAGGCGAGTCGGGGGAAACATATTTGGTGGGCAGTGATAAATTAATGCGCTCGCAATCACGCTTCACCACAGACAACAGCATCCTATCAACCAAAGTTGATACTCAAGCAACACAGCATATTATTAATAACCAATCTGGCAGTGGCATTTTCAGCGATTACCGCGGAGTTGACGTACTTTCATCTTACGCACCACTCAATATTAAAGATTTACAATGGGGTATTATTGCTGAAATAGATAAAAGTGAAGCTTTTTCAGCTATCAACAAACTTATTTACATTACAATTTCCATTGCTATTTTAACTTTTTTAATACTCATTTTTAGTGCGTTAGCCTTTTCAAAGACGTTATCCGAACCACTCATCAAAGCCGTCAATGTAGCTAAATCTATTGCCAACGGTAAATTAGACAATCACATTCAAGTCGTCGGTAAAAATGAAGTGAGCGAGCTGCTAAGCGCACTCCAAGACATGCAAGAAAACCTTAACAAACGCACCCAAGCCACGGCACGTGAATTAGCCATTAATACGCGTATCAAACAAGCATTAGATAATGTGAGTGGCAACGTTATGGTTCTTAATAAAGATAATAAAATTGTATATACGAATAACGCGCTTAATCGACTGCTTAGCCGTCATCAAAGAACAATCAGACTCAAGCAACTCGATATCTCAGGCCTGCCTTCGCACGAAGTACTGGCCACGTTAAACGTAAAAAATACCCAATTGATTGGTCATAAAGCAGAACAATCAGTACAGAGTGTTGTAAATGGCATTACCCTATCATTTATTGCTAACACGGTCATAACGAACACTGGAGATAATCTAGGAACGGTTATTGAGATTAGTGATAAAACCCTAGAAGTGAATACGCAAAATGAAATTCAGAATGTGGTTGAGCATGCTCTCATTGGCGATTTCACCAATCGTGTTGATACCGGAAACAAAGTTGGATTCTTTAATACCTTCTCAACGAGTATCAATCAACTGATTGATGTTGCTGATATGGTGACCAGCGATGCATTAAGAATTTTTAGTGCATTGTCTAAAGGGGATTTAACTCAAAGAATCAATAATGAATACCAAGGGCAATTTGAACAGCTTAAGAATGATGCAAACTCGACTGTTGATCAACTGACTAAAACTGTATCAAGAATTCAAAACTCAGCACTAAGTGTTAACAAGGAAGCGCAGCAGCTTTCTTGTGGCAATGAAGATTTACATAAACGAACGATAGAACAGTCGGCCAGCTTAGAGGAAACTAACGAAGCCCTGATTGAGATAACGAATAAGGTTTCTAATAACTCTGATTATGCCAACGACGCTCACTTATTATCACAAAAAGCGCATAACCTTGCAGAGCAAGGTGGTAAGGTCGTTCAAAAAGCGATTTGCGCTATGGAAAATATAAACAGTTCCACCAGTAACATTTCTGAAATAATAAGTTTAATTGATAATATTGCGTTTCAAACAAACTTACTCGCGCTCAACGCGGCAGTTGAAGCAGCTAGAGCCGGAGAGCAGGGCCGCGGATTTGCTGTTGTTGCTGGTGAAGTAAGAAACCTAGCTGGTCGTAGCGCATCTGCCGCTAAAGACATCAAGACACTCATCCGTGATGCACAGGGCAAAGTAAGTGATGGCTCGACATTAGTATCTGAAACAGGCGATACACTACAGAGCATTATCGATAGTGTGACTAATGTATCCTCGGTCGTAGCAAACATAGCTTCTGCGTCGACATCACAATCTTCAAGCATGACTGAAATTAGTCAGACCACGAAGCACCTGGAGAATATTACAATAAAGAATTCAGAGTTAGTATCAATGGCATCGGCATCGAGTCAAAACCTAACAAATCATGCACAAGAGTTAGAACAGCTCATTGCATTCTTTACTGTGGATACCCCTAGAAACCAAACTGCGCCACGTAAAGTAAGAAAAGCACTCACAGTGTAGATCCTCAGTTATCTACACTAGAATTGATGAGCACTTGCTCATCAATTCAAATAACCTGGCCAATTGTACTAAATGCCAATCTAGGTAAGTAACTGCTCTAGTTTTTCACGAGCATAAATAGGTTAGGGCACATGTTCATGCCATCCTGTGAACATAAGTACTTACATCCATGTAAGCAAGGCATTTATTTTCGTATGTAGTTATTCTCGATAACTGCTCCTGCG
>Ga0105354_1001879_pt1 | contig 12857 bp, 9 predicted proteins | sample GOMGulsemesocosm_FD_83658 | JGI IMG/M metagenome (GOLD analysis project Ga0105354, IMG submission 83658) | Methane-oxidizing microbial communities from mesocosms in the Gulf of Mexico - GOM9B Gulf of Mexico | ecosystem: Environmental > Aquatic > Marine > Cold seeps | place: USA: Gulf of America...
GGTACTCATAAAATAGCAGTAAAAGATAAATAATATTGAATAATTACTCTTTTCATAGAGTAAATTAGTATTACACCTTTTTAAGTATTAAAACAGGAATGAACTAGGTGTAATTGTTTATTTTAACTTATCCAAATAAATTTATTAACAAAATATATTGTTAATAATTATGGAAAAATGTTCAGTTAAGTTATTTGTAGTTTAATTAAGTTAAATATGAGGAAAATATAATTTATCCCGATAAAAGCAACGTATAACGCAATACTAAGTAACTTAAATTGAATTAAATACATAAGAAAAATAATTATTTTCAATAAAATTTGGGTAACATTTTATGTTTTTTTAGAACTTATTAACAGTAAGTGTTCCTTTAAGTGTTTAATTTTTATTTGATATTCTATGAAAAAACTATTAGGTTGTTTGTTATCAGTTATATTTTTTAGCTTAAGTCTTGTATGTCAATCACAGGGTATCGATATTATATATGAAAATCCTTTAGGAATAGAAATTTTTGGAAATCAAGAGGTATTTCTGGTGTCAATTAAAAATAATACTAATTATACTATTGATACAAATTCAATTATACAAATTCATTTGCCTATAGGAATAAGTTATGTGACAAATTCAGTGTCTAATAATTTTACGGTATTACCAGTAATAGATGTAAATAATCCAGATTTTATTGCTATTAATACAATTACAGCAGGAGAGTTAGTAACTTTAGAATTTAAAGCTGAAGCAAATTGTAATAGTTATGAATTTATAGATGATTATTTAGTATCTATTAAAAATGATATACATTATTCTTATAGTATCGGAGGTGTAAACCAATCAGAAATAATATTTAATAATACTGATAGTTATAATTTGTCTTTTAGTTCTGTTAGTTTAGACCTGCCACTAGAAGTGTCTGGCGCTGCTAATCAGACGCTTATATTTAATAGTACTAGCGAGTTATTGACCCAGAACCTTAATATCAGTATACCCGGAAACTCAACAGATTTTTCTACTTTACAAATTAATGTAAGTCCAACAGAAGAGTTGGAGTTTATGGGGATTTCTGAAATTACTATTGGTACAACAAATTACAATGTATTGGCTGCGACAATAATACCTCCTATAGCGTCATGTAATACCACGACTGTAGTTTTAAAAGCTTCGGATATCGATACTAGTTTTTCTTATTTTAGTGCAAATATGCTAATTAAAGTTAAATTGGATTATATGGCGAAAAGTTGCTTTATAGGAGACTCTCATCATGTAGAATATGAATCTGTAATAGGTAGTATTGATGATGGTAATTGTGTTATAGCAAAATGTGTAGGTGATTTTGAATTTCGTCTCCTATCTCCAAGTTTAAGTTATTCATTTGATTCAGATGATGAACTTAATTTTTGTGGTAACACATCTAGAGTAACGTATATAATGAGTAATGCTTCAGATGCTTCCGGAGCTGCATATGATGTTCATCTATTTCTAAAAGGTAATCTTGGTGGTGAGATTTCTAATATAAAAATTAATGATATTCCTGTTGATTCAACTATTTATGCTCCTCAAAATGGGAGTAATGTGCATTTGTTTGGGAATGATATCCCTGGTTTAACAGACCTAACGGATGAAGATGGAGATGGTCAAATAGATGATTTATCTCCTGGGGCATCCATAAAAATTACATGTGATGTTAGTTTGTCGCTTCTACCTGAGAATTTTTCATTAAATAATTGTGATAATGATTTTTTTGGACTTTATTTTCAGAGCGAATTTTATAGTTTAAATTCAGAGTGTGAAACAAGTTATTTTTCTGATAATGGGTTATTTTCGGCATTTAAGTTATATGATAAAAGTAAAAGTACAAGCTTACTTCTGGATACTGATATAGATGTGGGGGAATCAACACATATTCAGTTTTGTTTTGATAGAATTGGAGAAGGAAATAATAATCAAATTTATGATGACACTATGTTATTAGAAGCAAATATTGAAATTCCTTGCGGAGCTCAATTGAATTTAAGTTCAACAACTTTCTTTACTGCTAAAAATGGAGATGTACTTGCAACAATAGCTACTACTACAATTGTTAATGAAAAAAATATATTACACCTAGAGGTTACAGACCCTTATGTTTTTTCTAGTACTACAAGTACCTACGGAGGATGTTTTGAGTTTGATTTACTTTTAAATTGTGATAACTTTATTAATTGTACAAATGATGATCCATTTTTAGAAGCTATTGTTTATGGCGCTTTTTCTGAATGTCCAAGTCAAAAATTTAATCTTGGTTGTGCCGAAAAAGAGCTTTACTTGCATTGTATTCCTGTCTTGCCATCATGTCCTTCACCGTATTCTATTACAGCGAATAATTTTGAAGCTATAAGAACCAGTTATGGAACTTCAAATGATGGAACACAAATAACCATTGATGGAGTCGATAGTGGTGTTTTCTCTGGGTTAAATACAAATGGTGCATACGCTGGTGATAATATCCGTACTGAAATAACTGGATTATCTATGTGTAATATAGGAAGTAATCAAGCTATTTATGGATATATATGGTATTCACATCCCGAAAACTTTCCGTTTTTAACAATGACAGGTGCTGAATATATGAATAATCAAGGAGATTTAATTACTGTAAATAATTTTAATATTAGAACAGATTTAAGTTCTTCAATCAAGACTGTTTATGAAATACAAGTTAATGGTCAAGAAGTTAATGCAGGTGATACTATTAAAATCAAAGGGTTATTTACTGTCGACAAAGTGATTAATAATTCATCAGATTTTCCAAATGTTTATACTTTAGATACGTTTAGAGGTGGATTCAATTTAAATCCAACTCCACCACCAGCAACTTTTCATTATGGAGCAAATTTTGAAGTGTATGGGTTGGATTATTCTGGAAGTTTTGTTGGTAATCCTGCTAATTGTTCATCTGGAGGTGATTTTGATATTTCTTTTTATGTACGAGGTGGTTTTGAGGATGATTTTCCCAGTGAGTTTAGAAATGTGATTCAAATTATTGGCCCTTTAGAAGTAGTAATACCATCGGCAGTTAATGATGGGGTAGTTCTGGTTAGAGCAAATTATGTTGTAAGTGGAGTATCGGGATTACCTGAATTAAGCGTTCATCCAGTAGTAAATAGCCCAGGCGTATTTAGAATTTATGATTCTGGATATGGATCACTTGAAGAATTTCGTCCTTTTGATAAAACAAATACTATAATGCGTTGTCGTATTCGAATGCGATTGGAATTAAATGATTGTGCACTTCCTGAAGAGCAAACAATAGATGTAATGGGTGCGTATTTGGAGCAAGGGTATGCAGAAGAGTCTTTAAAAGAGATTGTTGCAACTAATTATCCTACAAATATTGCTAGCAACGGAAGCGGATTTGTGTTTGAAGACCTTAGTATAGATGTTGTAAATCCTTTTTTTCAAACTGTAGGTAATGTAACGAGATACAAGATAGATATTGATAATATTAATTCCCGACAGGCCTAATATCCGTGGATTAAGTTTATATACCCAGATAACTTAATTACGATTAATAATTCTACAATTGATGGGTATGACATTATTGAATCAATTTATGATACAAATACATTATTATTAAAACTGCAGCCGATTAATGCTGGTAGTGGAATGGAGGGGTATATTGATGTAACATTAAATGATTGTGACTTTGAGGAACAACATATAGATATTCAAATAGAAACGGGTATTTCTTGTGAGCCTATCTCTGATGATATTTTTAATAATGATGGTATTATTTGTCCTTTAGACACTAATAAAAAGGTTGAATTGGAAATTATAAAATCGAATTTAAGAATGGATGTAATACCGCTTTTCGATAGTAATGCTCCTCTTCAATATTGTGATTGCTTTCAGTATGTAGTGCAAGTATTTAATAATGAAAAAGCAAGTATTACTAGTCCAAACTTTCAAATAGATGTACCAACTGGATTTGATATGTCTGTACAGTATCGTTATCCAATATCTGAAGCTATTGACCCTTCTAATCCTCAATTTTATAATACAGATTTTTCGTTACCAATAGATATTACGAGTGGACAATTATGGGGTTTAGAAGAAACAAATGGAGTACTTCCTGGGTATATAGCTAATCAATCAGAATATTTAAATAACTATTACCAATTATTAGTAACGCTTACGCCTACTTGTGATTATGATGGAGTGAGTTCTATCAATTTTTTGGCAAGCGGTATTACTAATTGCAATGAAAATAAAGAAATAACTTTTCAATCCACTCCTATATTTTCAGAGCTAGAAGAACTAAACAATTATACTCATCACTTATCCATTGCTGTACAACAAAATGGTGATTTAAATAATTATGCAGCTATAGTTCATTATGAATCTGATACTGATATTCCTGAATCATTGGGGATGCTTACCATTAGTTTGCCTACAGGGGTTTATTCTACAGGCAATTTAAGTTTCACTATACCATCAAGTGGAGATGCTGATTTTGTTTTTAATTTCACAACAGATCCTGGATACTGTGGAGATACAAGTTTTCTTATAGATACTATAATTGATATAGAATTAGGATGTGATAATAATACTCCTTGTGTAAGGAGATTTGAGTTTGAAGAGACATTAATTGAAAACATTTGTATTCAAGATTGTGTTATTGAGAGTATTGATATTGATGCTATTCCTGTTCTTTCTTGTTTGAATTATAGCTTGAATGCCGTTACAGCTGTAGTTAATTATGGTGAAATAGTTTCTTATGATTGGATTTTAACAAATGTAAACAATAATTTTATTGGTAGTTATTCAGGGAGTGAAATAGAAGTTGACTTACCAAATGTTGGAGCGCCATTTACAGCTGTGTTAACTGTAATTGGTGTGAGTGAAAATGGTATTGTATGTGAAGCAGAAACTGTAGTTACTATAACTCCGAATTGTAAACCTTGTAGTGTGAATAGTGATTTTATGATTTTAACAAATGGAAGTGATGCTTGTAGTAGTATAGAGCTAATACCAAGCATAACTGTTTATAATGGAGAAATCACTTCTTGTATATGGAGTATATATGATGAGCAAGGAAATGAGTTAGAAACAATTCATACAAATACTATTATTCCAGAACCTTTATCTTATGAATTTGGGGAAAGTGGAGTATATAAAGTTTGTCTAGAGGTAAATAGTAGTAATATATTAGAAGAGGTTTGTAATGTGCGATCATGTAAAGAAGTAATAATTAATTGCAAACCATGTAGTGTAGATGCTAAATTTAGTACACAAAAAATTAGTGACTGTACTTATCAATTTATCAATCATTCAATAGACAACAATTGGGGTGATGTTGAGTATTTATGGGACTTTGGTGATGGGAACACAAGTACTGAATTTGAGCCAAACCATACTTATACTACTAATGGAAGTAACTACGTATACCTTACAGTTACAGCTTTTAATAGTTTGAATGATAGCTGTGAAAGTACATTTGGACCAATAAAAATTGAAACTATTAGGTGTCCTCAAAGAGGAGATTATATAAATAATACTGTTGTAACTGAGATAGATTTATTTCCGAATCCTAATAATGGAATATTTACTTTAGTTTTTAATAACTATGTAGAGTCGTGTGAGGTTGATGTTTATGATGTATTAGGAAAAATAATTTATCGTAGAATAATGAGAAATGACAATAAATTTATTATAAATATTTCAAATTGTGCTAAAGGAGTTTACCTAGTTAAGGTATCAAACAAAACTATCAATAAAACTAAAAAAATTCTTGTCGAATAATGAGTGTGGAAATTAAATTTATTATTAATTAAATAATAAATGTTTTCTGATTTGTATATGGTATTAATTATTTGGATATGTAAGTTTTTTAATGTTTTCTGACTAAGATTCATCTAAATTAATTATCTTCAATTCTATATGAATAGACTCTTTATTTCTTCACTTAAAAATACCTTAGAGAAATCACTAATTTTATTAGAGAATATGCCAGAATCCGCTTATGTTGATGATTCAGTAGGTCCTTTTATTCCAGTATTGGAGGTCATATTCGACATATATTAGATTTTTACACATCAATTTTTAAAGGATTAAATAATTATTTAATTGATTTAACCGATAGAGAGCGTAATACTACTATTGAAATTGATGTTAATTTCGCTAAAATGGAAATAAAAAAGGTTTTAGTAGAATTAGAAAATTATTTGAACTATAATTTAGAAGATAAATATGAGCTTGTTGATGATTTGGGGCTAGGGAAAGTTTCAATACCAACCAATTTGTATGCAGTTTTGGTTCAGGCAAATTCACATACTATTCATCATTATGCTATTGTATCGCAATTATTATTCGCTTTTGATATTGTAATAGAAGATAAAACTTTTGGATATAATCCAACAACACCTCAAAAAGCAGCAAAGAATATTAGTCGTTAAATAAGGCTTTTATTATAGTGTGTAAGCCTTTCATCGTAAGTAGTATTGCTGCTATACAAAATAAACCAGCAATACCTATAGTTAGAAAATTACGTAATTTAAATCCTAAGTGTAATAAAAAAGGCCCTGAAAACATAAAAAATAAAGCAATTGCCATAAATTTTATTCCTTTTGATAATACTTCTTTATTTGTTCTCATGATTATAAAATATTGTTGCATTACGAACTGATCCGTGTTTTAATAAAAGCTCTTGTGCTAAATTGTGATTTATATTTAATGAATCCATAATCATTTGTGTACCGCGTTCTACCAATTTATCATTTGAAAGTTGCATATCCACCATTTTGTTCCCTTTTACTTTACCTAATTGAATCATAGTTGCAGTCGATAACATATTCAGCACCAATTTCTGTACTGTACCTGCTTTCATACGAGAACTTCCTGTTATAAATTCAGGACCAACAATAACTACAATTGGAAATTTTGCAGTTAACGCTAATGGACTATCCTGATTACAAGTAATACAACCTGTAGTAATACCGTTTTTATTACACTTCTTTAATCCTCCAATTACATAAGGTGTTGTTCCTGAAGCAGCAATTCCAATCACAACATCTTTATTATTGATGTTATAATTTTTTAAATCTTCACATGCTTGATTAATATCATCTTCAGCATTTTCTACTGCTTTTCTGATGGCATCATCACCTCCGGCTATTATTCCTACAACTAAATCATGAGAGACTCCAAAAGTAGGAGGGCACTCAGAAGCATCAACTACACCTAATCTACCACTAGTACCAGCTCCTATATAGAATATTCTACCTCCATTTCTTAGTTTAATAACTGTTTCAGTTACTAAATTTTCGATTTGTGGCAAAGCTTTTTCTATAGCTAACGGAACAGTTTTGTCTTCAGTATTTATATTGGTTAATAATTCAGAAATAGTCATGTGTTCTAAATCATTATACTTGGAATCTTGTTCGGTAGTTTTGGTGAATTTCATAATGTAAAGGTAGTAAAATCAAAAAGCTTCTGATAAGTCAGAAGCTTTTTAAATATGTATAATTTAAATAAGTATTAAGCAATAGTTGCTAAAATAGTATTTAGTGTTTTACTTGGTTTCATAGAAGAAACAACTAATGCTTCAGATGGAGAGTAGTATCCTTCTAATTCAACTGCTTTGCCTTGAACTATATTTAATTCATTGATAATAGTAGTTTCTTGTGAAGCTAAATCTTTAGCAACTTTAGAAAAAGAAGTTTGTAAATCACTATCTTTTGTTTGCTTAGCTAATGCTTCAGCCCAATAAGTAGCTAAATAGAAATGTGAACCTCTATTGTCTAATTCACCAACTTTACGAGAAGGAGATTTATTATTATCCAAGAACTTATCAGTAGCATCATCTAATGTTTCTGCTAATACTAATGCTTTAGAATTATTATTTGTATTTCCGAAATGTTCTAAAGAAACAGCTAATGCTAAGAATTCTCCTAAAGAATCCCAACGTAAGTGATTTTCTTTAGTGAACTGTTGTACGTGCTTAGGGGCAGAACCTCCAGCACCAGTTTCGAATAATCCACCACCGTTCATTAATGGGACAATTGATAACATTTTTGCAGACGTTCCTAACTCTAAAATAGGGAAAAGGTCGGTTAAGAAATCACGTAAAACATTTCCTGTAACAGAAATGGTGTCATTACCTTCTTTAATTCTAGCTAAAGTAAAGTGAGTAGCGTCAATAGGAGATAAGATTCTGATATCTAAACCAGTTGTATCGTGATTTGGTAAATATGTGTTTATTTTCTTGATTAACTCAGTATCATGAGCTCTGTTTTCATCCAACCAGAAAACTGCTGGAGTAGCAGAAGCTCTAGCTCTTGTAACAGCAAGCTTAACCCAGTCCTGAGTTGGTGCATCTTTTACCTGACACATTCTCCAGATATCTCCAGTTTCAACGTTGTGTTCTAATAGAGTAGTTCCGTTTGCATCAATCACACGAACAGTTCCGTTTGAAGCCATTTCAAATGTCTTGTCATGAGAACCATATTCTTCTGCTTTTTGAGCCATTAATCCAACATTAGGTACAGTTCTCATTGTTGTAGGGTCAAAAGCACCGTGTTTTTTACAGAAATCAATAGTTGCAGTATAAATTCCAGCATAACTACTGTCTGGTATTACTGCTTTAGTATCTTGTTGTTTTCCTTCAGTATTCCACATTTGTCCTGAAGTACGTATCATTGCGGGCATAGAAGCATCAATAATAATGTCAGAAGGAACATGTAAGTCGGTAATTCCTTTATCAGAATCAACCATTGCTATTCCGGGTCCGTTAGCATAAGCAGTTTGAATATCAGCTTCAATTTCAGTACGCTTTTCTGCTGGTAATTCATTTAGCTTTTCTAATAAGTTTCCAAAACCATTATTAACATCAACTCCTAATTCTTCTATAACAGCAGCATGTTTGTCAAATACATTTTTGAAGTATACTTTTACCGCATGACCAAAAATGATTGGGTCAGAAACCTTCATCATAGTGGCTTTCATGTGTAATGAAAACAATACATTATTTGCTTTAGCGTCTTTTATTTGTTCATCTAAAAAAGCGACTAATGCTTTTTTACTCATAACTGTTGCATAATAATTTCACCTTCTAATAAGCTTAAATTATCTTTTAAAACAGCTTTGTCACCATTCTCTGTAGTAAATTCAATTTTTACAGATGTAGCTTTTGAAATGGTAGTTGATTTCTCATTATGAGCGAAATCTCCAGCATTCATGGTTGATACATGTGTTTTAGAATCTGAACTCCAAGCTCCCATTGAATGTGGGTTTTTACGAGCATAGTTTTTAACTGCTTTTGGTGCTCTACGATCAGAATTTCCTTCACGTAAAACAGGGTTTACTGCAGAACCTTTAATTTTATTATAGCGTACTTGGATAGCTTTATCTTCAGCAGTATCTGTATCGTCTGGATAGCTAGGGATTGCAAATCCTTGTTCTTGTAATTCTTTAATAGCTGCTTTTAACTGAGGCACAGAAGCAGAAATATTTGGAAGTTTTATAATGTTTGCTTCTGGTTTTTTTGCTAATTCTCCTAATTCAGCTAAAGCATCAGGAACTTTTTGGTCATCAGTTAAAAAATCAGGGAAATTTGCTAATATTCTAGCAGCAAGAGAAATATCTTTAGTTTCAATTGTTACTCCTGAGGAAGCAGTAAATGCTTGAACAATTGGTAAAAATGAGCGCGTTGCTAAAGCAGGTGCTTCATCTGTTTTTGTGTAAATAATCTTTGCTTTTCCTGACATGATTGTTTAATTTTATAGTTATCACGGTAAGGACTACCGTTTATATTCGATTTTTCCTTAAAAATAAGAAACTCAAAGATACCGATTATTGAACAGTTTTTGAATAATATGATAATGAACTTCTTTTATTGAATGAAGATTTACCAATGTGATAAATTTCATATTTAAAATTTTAGAACTGTATAATTTATATGATTGATTTTTGTGAATTTAATGATTGTTTTTCGGCATACTTATTGCTTTTTTAATAGTAACAATAATAAACAACTATAAATGACAACTACAGAAAAAGAAAAAAAAAATAAATATAAAAAATTGGCTTTAGGGATTTTATTTGATGCTATTGGTATGGCTTCTTTTACATTACCCTTTATTGGTGAATTTGGCGATGTAATTTGGGCACCTTTATCAGCATTGATAATGACACGTATGTATAAAGGAAATACGGGTAAAATAGCTGGTGTTGTAAGTTTCTTTGAAGAGTTACTACCAGGATTAGACTTTATCCCAACATTTACATTAACATGGATTTATCAATATGTATTAAAAGAGAAGAAGGTAAAAGAAGATATAATAGATATAGGATAGCATTGTAACTTACTAAAAATGGGCTTTTAATTTAATTATTAGAAGCCCATTTTATTATTATAATTTAACGGTTACATCAAGAATAATATTCCTTCCTTGATTATAAATATTATCATTCTTAAACCTTGATAAATGATTAATGTATTTTTTGTTTAAAAGATTATTTACTCCAACATTAATTTTATACAAAGCCTTTTTTGTTTGAAGCTCTGAATTAATTCCTAAGTTAACTAAATCGTAATTTTCTGAAGCAATTTCATCCCCACTTACATTTTGCTGTTTAAATACATTTTTTAAACTGATAAACGCATCGGTGTTTATTTTAGAGTTTTTTGAAACTGTAAAAGTTAAATTTGTATGTATTGAATTAGCCGGTATTAAAGGTAGGTAAGTATCATTTTTTAACTTTCCTGTTACAGTTTCAAAACTACTATTAATATGCAGCCAATCTAGCGGGTGGGGGTGTAGATGTATTCCTAGTTCACCTCCATAAAGTGAAGCATTTTCTTGTAGGTAATTAAATACTTGTGCATCTTCAATATAATCAGCAGTAGGAGTGAGGTATATATAGTCGTTTATACTATTATAAAAGCCATTTATAAAAAACTCAAAATGATCACTTTTATATTTTAAATTTAAATCTAATTGAACGTTTTGTTCGTTAGTTAAATCAAGGTCACCAATTTCATAACGGTTGCTTCCTTCATGTTCCCCATCAGAAGTTAATTCTGCTAGGTTTGGAGCTCTAAATCCGCTTGCAATATTAATTCGCCCAGTTATTTTTGAACTCAAATCTGTTTTAAATCCTATAGCACCGTTGAAACTATTAAACTCTTTATTGTTACTAATTGGACTTATATGAATTTTTCTATAATCATAACGTAATCCGAATTGAATTGCGTGTTTTTTCCAATGATAATGTGATGTTCCAAATAAACCTATATCAGTTGTTGTGGCATCAGGAATTAAGGTTTCCGAGCCCAAATTCTTGTTTTCCTGATGCATCCCTTGTGTACCAATAATTACTTCGAAATCTTTAATTTTTGTCAACTCATATTTAATGTTATAATTTAAAGTACTCAAATGCATTTCTAAAGCAGGATGTATCTCTTCATTTGAATGTTCCTCTTCAGATTCCTCAGCTTCATCATGATGATGCTCTTCTTCGTATTCTTTTCTGTTATTAAAAGTATAACCAAAAATCATATCAAGTTTCCCTTTGTTTAAGTTAACTTTTGTGTGAGAACTTATGATATGGTTTTCAATAGATTGACTTGGTAATAGTGGTTTAATATTCCTGTTTTGGACGTCAATACCTTCAGGAATACCTAAGCGACTAAAGTTTATATTGTAGCGAACATCATTAGTGATTTTATCATTTCCAAAACTAATACCAGTTTTCAAATCATATTCTGAAAATCTTGAATTTGTCACATTTGTATTGTCAAATTGATAATCGGTATGTTGTTGTAAAGAAAAACGAGTTAACAATTTTAGCTTTTCAGTTGTTTTTTTAAGTCCAAAATTTGTAGTGACTCCATTTGTGTTAGAAAAATATTTGGAAGATAAATCAATGTCTAATGAATCAATTGGAGCATATCGTTCAGGATTTAAAAATAGTACACCACCAATAGCGTCAGAACCATAGAGAAGGGAAGCAGGCCCTTTTATGATTTCTACACTTTCAATTCCAGCAGTACTCACGCCTATACCATGTTCTTCTCCAAATTGTTGATTCTCTAACCGGATACCTTGAGTATAGACTAGTACTCTGTTACTACTTAAGCCTCTAATTACAGGTTTTCCTATTCCACGACCTGTACTGATTTGATTTACTCCAGGAACTTGACTTAGTTGTTCTGACAAATTATTAGCATCAGTTAAATCAGCTGTTTTTATTTTTTCTACCTTCATTACGTTATCTTTCTGTAGCTTATGAAATGGAGCAGATATTAACACGCCTTCAAGCTCTAAAGCTGTTGGATGTAATTGAAGGTTATTTTCAACATCTGAATTTAGAATGATGTTTTTATGTATCTCTTGATAGCCTAAACAAGAAACATGGAGTTCGTAATTATCAGGAGATAAACTTTCAAGATTAAAAAATCCATTTGAGTCTGTAGTAGTACCCTTATTTATTGACTTAACATAGATGTTTACATCTGTTAAAGGCTTAGTTGTTTTTTCATCAGTTATTTTCCCTGATATTTTATATTGTGCAAAATTACTTGTACTCAAAAAAAGTACAAGTAAACTTATAATATGTTTCATGTATAGTTGTATTAATTACATACCTGAGCATAGCCCCAAGCGTGCTTATATAAATAATAATTTGAATGTAATTTTTTTATTTATATTAATACAGGAGGACCTCGTAGAGGTGAGTTTTCAATGAAGATATTACGAAAGTATTCACTTGAATATTCAGAGTGAATAGTACTATGGTAATTTGTGTTTTTTTCTAACGAGAAATAAACAATTGAATCATAAATTTGTGGAGTAGCATATAACTGTATGAAACTACAATCA
>Ga0105354_1001883_pt1 | contig 12841 bp, 10 predicted proteins | sample GOMGulsemesocosm_FD_83658 | JGI IMG/M metagenome (GOLD analysis project Ga0105354, IMG submission 83658) | Methane-oxidizing microbial communities from mesocosms in the Gulf of Mexico - GOM9B Gulf of Mexico | ecosystem: Environmental > Aquatic > Marine > Cold seeps | place: USA: Gulf of America...
CATAAAAAAACATTTGTTACAAAGGAATCAGCTACATTACAGTTTATTATTAGTGAAGAGCAAGCTTATGGATTGATAATACAACATGATAAAACAGTATTATATAAAATAGCAGATGTTGTTGCATTACAGCAAGAAATGAAAAAAATAAGCAAGCAATTACAAATGCCTTTTGAAACAATTGATGACTTACTTGATTATGTAACAACATCTAATAGGGTATTACAGAGATTGATCCCTTCTGAACAATTAAAAGAGTTAAAAGGAAAGAAATTAACTATTGCTACAGATGGTAATTTGCAAAATATTCCCTTTGACGCAATGGTAACATCAATACCAAACAATTTAAGTAAGATCCCTTATCTGATACATACAAACGAAATTAGCTATGTGTATTCCTTTTCATATTTATTATCAAATAGTAAAAAAATACGTGAACCTGAACATACATTTTTAGGGGTTGCTCCACAAAATTTTAAAGATAATAGTTTGGCAGTATTACCAAATTCTATAGAAGAAATAAATTCTATAAACAGTATTTTTTCTGATACAGTGTTTATAAAAGAGGAGGCAACTAAAGTTAATTTTATGTCCAATTTTAGTACTTATCAAATAATACATTTGGCAACACATTCTGGTTTAGATAATAAAACAACACCATGGTTAGCGTTTAATGATCAAAAAATAAATTTAAACGAAATATATGCGACACAAAACCAAGCAGATTTAGTTGTTTTAAGTGCTTGTAAAACCTCCCAAGGAGAATTAAAAACAGGTGAAGGTGTAATGAGTATGGCTAGAGGTTTTTTCTTTTCCGGAACCAATACTGTAATTTCTACTTTGTGGAATATAAATGATAAAACTACTCAAAAAATAGTACACTCTTTTTATACTAATCTAAAAAATGGTCAATCAAAATCCAAAGCATTACATGAGGCTAAATTAGATTATATAGCTAATAATGAAGGTTCAATGGCTTCTCCATTTTATTGGAGCTCATTAATTTTGATAGGGGATGCTAATAAAATAACTATTACAAGTAATTTTAAATGGACACTGCCTATTTTACTTTTAATGGTAATAAGTTTACTTTTAATAGGAGTATATTTTATGAGAAGACTTCGTAATTAGTTTCTAGCATTTCATGAATAAAAAATGCATATGAAGTATTTTTTGTAAAAAAAATGTACCTTAGTAAAACCCAAAAATATTTAAAATCATTTATTTATGCTTGTAAAAGTTTTTGGGAGTGCGTTTTTTGGGGTTGAAGCAACCACAATAACAATAGAAGTAAATATTGTTAAAGGAGTTGGCTATCATTTAGTAGGATTACCTGATAATGCAATAAAAGAGAGTAACTACAGAATAGCTGCAGCACTACAAAATAATCACTACAAAATACCTGGTAAACGAATTACGATAAATATGGCTCCTGCTGATTTACGTAAAGAAGGAAGTGCTTATGATTTACCCATTGCTATGGGGATATTAGCTGCTTCTGGACAAATTAAATCGTTAACCATTGGTTCATATTTAATCATGGGAGAACTTTCGCTAGATGGAAGCTTACAACCAATTCGTGGAGCTTTGCCAATTGCTATAAAAGCTAGAGAGGAAGGTTTTAAAGGTTTAATTTTACCAAAGCATAATGTAAAGGAAGCTGCAATAGTAAATGATTTAGAAGTTTATGGAGTAGAAAATATATTAGAAGTGATTGAGTTTTTTGATAAGGGACATAAACTAGAACGAACTATTATCGATACTCAAGAAGAATTTAGTAAAGGTTTAAATTTTCCGGAGTTTGATTTTTCAGACGTTAAAGGACAAGAGTCGATTAAGCGGTGTATGGAAATTGCTGCGGCTGGTGGACATAATATTATATTAATTGGCCCTCCAGGAGCCGGAAAAACCATGCTAGCAAAACGACTTCCATCTATATTACCGCCAATGACTTTACATGAAGCACTGGAAACTACCAAAATACATAGTGTAGTCGGTAAAGCTAAGGACACTGGTTTAATGACCCAGCGGCCATTTAGAAGCCCACATCATACTATTTCAAATGTAGCGCTTGTTGGCGGGGGAAGTTATCCACAACCAGGGGAAATATCCTTGTCACATAATGGAGTTTTGTTTTTAGACGAATTACCAGAATTTAAGCGGGAAGTTTTAGAAGTAATGCGTCAGCCATTGGAAGATAGAGAGGTAACGATATCCAGAGCAAAGTTTACAGTAACGTATCCAAGCAGTTTTATGTTAGTGGCAAGTATGAACCCTAGCCCTAGTGGGTATTTTAATGATAGGAATTCCCCGGTAACTTCATCTCCTGCAGAAGTACAGCGTTATTTAAGTAAAGTATCCGGTCCGTTATTGGATAGGATAGATATCCATATAGAAGTGACTCCAGTACCTTTTGAAAAGCTAACTGAAGAACGAAAGTCAGAATCATCAGGAGCAATTAGGGCAAGGGTAACTAAAGCAAGGATCGTTCAAACAGAACGATTTAAAACTTCAAAAGTGGTACACTATAATGCACAAATGAGTGTAAATCAAATACGTAAACATTGTATTTTGGATACTACTTCAAAAGAACTGTTAAAAAATGCTATGGAGCAATTAAATCTGTCCGCTAGGGCTTATGATAGAATTTTAAAAGTTTCTAGAACTATTGCCGATTTACAAAATGAAATTGAAATTAATGAAATGCATATAGCTGAAGCAATACAGTATAGGAGCTTGGATAGAGAAGGGTGGTTAGGATGATATCCTTCTTCGGTTCTAATAGCTATTGATTCCGTAGCTCAAATAGAGAGTTCGAAAGTATTATCAAGTGAAGTATACTTAGTTCGGGAAACAGGAACAATAGGAGTATTGCTGTCAAGAAACTATATTATAGAGCAATTTACAACATTGTAATTAGAGAAATTAGGAAAATATTACTTCCAATCGTTTCCATATAATGGAAGTAATGATCATGGAGAAGCAAAAGAAAGATTGGTATATAATATTATTGGTTTAATTAGAGGAGCGGAGCAACCAAATAAGTTTATCATTGTAGGTGCACATTATAATCATTTAGGAACTAGTGGGAAGAAAGTGTATAATGGGGCTGACGATAATGCTTCAAGCACAGTAGTATTATTTTCAATAACGAGTTGTTTTCAAAAAAATCACAAAAATACTCAATTATAATTGCGGCATGGTATGCTGGGGAAATTTGGTTGTTAGGATCAGAATATTACGTTAACAACTCTATTATTTTGCATAAATATATTTTATGTAATATTAATATGATAGGTAGGAGTAAAAAAACTGAATTATATATTACCGGAACATCTCATAATAGGCTTTTAAAAGACTCGGTTGTGACATCATTATATTCTGATAAAATAAAAATCCTTACAGGGCATGATGGTAATGATAGTAAGGATGATTGGGGCTATTCTTATGACCATGTTTCATTTCATAAAAAAGGGACACCTTTTTTATGAAATGAGGTTGAAGATCATAAGGATTATTATAAAGTATCTGACGAATAAAAAAATATACAGCAAGAGTTTTATTTAGAGGCCATCAGAATTGTAATTCAAGTTATAAAGAGAGCTGATGAAGTAATGTGACTTTTACGTACATGCTTCCCAAATTGGTTCTTTCGGGACTGGTGCAGTAATTTTAATAGGCTCTTTTTTTACAGGGTGTATAAATTCAAGATGTCTGGCATGTAAATGTATACTAGCATCTTTGTTGCTGCGTTTCGCCCCGTATTTTAAATCACCTTTAATATGGCAACCTATGGTAGTTAATTGACAACGTATTTGATGATGTCTGCCAGTTTCTAAATTAATTTTTAATAAGCTATAATTATCCAACTCTTTAAGTAATTCATAATGTAAAATTGCTTTTTTTGAGCCGTCAACTTCTTTTTTAAAAGCAGTTGATTTATTGTTTTTCGGATTTTTCTTCAACCAGTGTATTAAAGTATCTTTTTGTTTTGGAGGAGTGTCTTTTACAACAGCCCAATAGGTTTTATGAGCAATTTTCTCTGCAAATAATTTATTAAGCCTAGGTAGGGCTTTTGAAGTTTTTGCGAATATGACAATACCTGTTGTTGGCCTGTCTAACCGATGTACTACCCCTAAATAAACATTTCCTTCTTTGTTGTATTTTTCTTTAAGGTATTCTTTAACCATATCTGGTAAAGGTTTATCACCAGTTTTATCTCCTTGAACCAAATCACCAGCACGTTTATTGATGGCAATGATGTGGTTGTCTTCAAAAAGAATTTGAAGGTTGTTTTTAGTTGATAAAATTTTTAAAGACACAAATAACTTAATTAGTTTTGACTACTGACTACTGACTACTGACTACTGACTACTGACTACTGACTACTGACTACTGACTACTAATACTGTTCATTTTTATTAGGAAAATCAACTGCTTTTACGTCTTCACAATAGTTGCTAATTGCATTGGACATATCTTCATATAAATTCATATAGCGCCTTAAAAAACGAGGGTTAAATTCATGCGTCATCCCAACCATATCATGTGTTACTAAAACTTGACCATCAACACCACTACCAGCACCAATACCAATGACAGGAATTGTTAAACTTTCAGCTACTTCTTGTGCTAATTTTGCAGGGACTTTTTCTAAAACCAAAGCAAAACAACCTATTTTTTCAAGCATTAAAGCATCCTTTTTTAATTTAGTAGCTTCTTCTTCTTCTTTAGCTCTTACCGTATATGTTCCGAATTTATATATAGATTGAGGTGTTAATCCTAAATGTGCCATTACTGGGATACCTGCATTTAAAATTCGTTTTACCGACTCTTTTACTTCTTTACCACCTTCTAATTTCACAGCGTGTCCCCCTGATTCTTTCATTATTTTTATAGAAGACCGCAAAGCTTCTTTGGGGTCAGATTGGTAACTCCCAAAAGGTAAGTCAACTACAATTAAAGCTCTTTTAGCAGCTCGAACTACAGAAGAGGCATGGTATATCATTTGATCTAAAGTAATAGGTAAAGTTGTTTCATGACCGGCCATTACATTTGAGGCAGAATCTCCAACCAATATTACGTCAGTACCAGCACCATCAACAATTTTTGCCATGGTATAATCATATGAAGTTAACATAGAGATTTTCTCTCCATTTTTCTTCATATCGATTAAAGATTTTACAGTTACTCTTTTGTATTCTTTCTTTGCTACAGACATTTTAGTGAAATTTTATAAAAGAACAAAATTAGTAATTTAGTTTAGCAAATACTCCATTGTTTTAAAAGAATCTATTAATTATGTTAAAATATTCAATAAGGAATGATAATTGATTAATTTTGAGTGTAAAAAGAAAAGGAAATGAAATTATATGTATTATTTATAGGGATGTTATTTACAGTACTTGGTTTTTCACAAACCGATGAGGAATATAGAGTTAAATACGCTATAGAAACTTTCTTTGATGGGTTTCATCAATCTGATTCTATAAAAATGAAGTCGGTAATGCATCCAAATATGATATTGAGAAGTATTCAACCCAATAAAGAAGGAAAAGAAGTATTAGTGAATCAAAATGTAAGTGGTTTTTTAAAATTAGTGACGCAATATGCAAGTGTTAGGAGTTGGGAAGAAGAATTGCAATCTTTCGATTTCAAAATTGATGGCAATTTAGCCCAAGTATGGTGTCCCTATCTGTTTTATTTAAATGGAATGTTAAGCCATTGTGGTGCTAATTCTATTCAATTGTTTTATGAGGATGAACAATGGAGGATTGTATCTATTTTAGATACAAGGCGTAAAAATTGCGGAGATTAGAATATGTGTTTAAAAAAGCGATTAGTAATTTTATCCGATCTTTGGGGAGTAGAAAAATCAGAATGGATTAATTATTATTTTAACTCTTTAGAGACTGATTTTGACATTATATACTATGACTCTTGTAAATTAGGAGCGGTAGATAAAACTGTAGTGATAGAAGAAGAACGTCACTCTCAATTTATTAAGTACGGAATTACCATAGCGGTAGAAAAGCTATTGAAATTAGAACTTGAAGAAATTGTTGTACTTGCTTTTAGTGTAGGTGGAACAATTGCATGGAAAGCTGCGCTAAGCGGTTTAAAAATAAGGAATTTATATGCGATATCAGCAACTAGGCTTAGGTACGAAGTTGATAATCCAGGTTGTAATATTAAATTAATCTATGGGGAAAATGATTCTTTTATACCTAGTTTAGAGTGGTTTGGAAAAAAGGAACTCAAGCATAATATCATCAATAATATTGGTCATGAAATATACTCTGATAAGCGCTATTTATTTGATATATGTGATGAAGTAAAGAAAAATTTTTTGTGAAATAAGAAAAAGTAGTTTTATGCATTTTAACAATCCGCCATATTCACAGAAATAGCCAATCCCCCCTCAGAAGTCTCTTTATACTTTAAGTTCATGTCTTTAGCGGTTTCCCACATCGTATCAATTACTTTATCTAAAGGAACTTTTACGTGAGCAGGATCTCTATCTAAAGCCATTTCTGCAGCATTTATAGCTTTTATGGCTCCCATAGAGTTGCGTTCAATACAAGGTATTTGTACTAATCCACCAATGGGGTCACAAGTTAAACCTAAGTGATGTTCCATTGCAATCTCAGCTGCTATAAGCACTTGAGCTGGAGAGCCTCCTAATAATTCACATAAAGCGGCAGCAGCCATAGCTGATGACACACCAATTTCAGCTTGACAACCTCCCATAGCGGCAGAAATAGTAGCATTTTTTTTAAATAAACTTCCTATTTCTCCAGCAACTAATAAAAACTGTTTAATGTGTTTAAAATCTGCATTATGATTTTCAATAGTTAGGTAATACATTAAAACAGAAGGGATAACTCCAGCACTTCCGTTTGTAGGAGCAGTAACAATTCTTCCTAAAGCTGCATTAACTTCATTTACGGCAAGTGCATAGCAATCAACCCATTTCAGAATTTCTCGAAACTTTACTTCTGTTTTACGAATGCTTTGCATCCAGTTTTCAGGAGTATCGTAATCAAAATTTTTCTTTAATTTTTTGTGTAAATCAAAAGCCCTACGGCGTACATTTAAGCCTCCAGGTAAAAAACCTTCTGAATGACATCCTATATATATACACTCTTGCATAGTGTTCCATACGCGTAATAATTCAGTATCTATTTCCTCTTTAGTACGTAGTGTTTTTTCATTTTCAAAAACAATTTCAGAAATGATTTTCTTTTCTGTCGTACAATAGGCTAATAACTCTTTTGCACGCTGTATTGGAAAGGGGAAATCTAATTGCTTCTTTGTAGACGCTGTATTGGAATCATTTTTTTTAATAACAAAACCACCACCAATAGAGTAAAAAGTTGATTCAATAGTCCTATTGTCTAATGTAGTCCCTGTAAAAGTTAATCCATTGGAATGAAAGGGAAGGAATTCTTTGTTAAAAATAATTTGATTCGTGTCAAAAATCAAAGCACGTTCTCCGTTAAAATCTAAAGTATTTGTTTTTTTTATATTATCAATGATCCCTTGAATATTTTCAATTGGAACATATTCAGGATCGGCACCACTTAAGCCAAGTAATACAGCTAAATCTGTGGCATGCCCTTTTCCTGTTAATGACAAAGAGCCATATAAATTTATTTGGATAGAAGTAATGTTGTTAAACTCAGTAGATGCTTTTAATTCTTTAATCCATCGTTCAGCTGCCCTCCATGGACCTAAGGTGTGTGAGCTTGAAGGCCCTACACCAATTTTTAACATATCAAATACACTAATTCTTTCCATTTGGGGAGATTCTTTATTCAAAGTTAGCAAATATATATTTTTGAATTCAATTTAAGTAACCTTTTGATATGCTATAATTACCAATTATATAAGAAAGATTATATTTGATATTCATAACATAAAAATGTCATTGAGAATATTTAGATTTTATTTATACTTTTTAATTATTTGTATAGCAATACGAACCCAAGCTCAAACTAAGAATAAGTTTGAAAAATTAAATGATACAGAAAAGCTAAAGTTTTACAATGCTTTAACAGATTCCTTAAAAATGATTGACCATTTTTTATATGAGGAGGCGTTTAAAAAAATGGTTAGCTCAAAAATTTTTAATGAAAATCAAAAACAAATACAATTAGTAGTTGCTGAAACAAATAGGTTTTCAGGAAACCATATAAAAAGTATTAATATCCTCAATAATATCCTAGAAAAGGAACAATACCAATTAACAATTTCAGATAGTATTACGATACTAAATGATTTAAAAAAATCATACTATAGTTTATATTTATATCCGGAGATTTTTGAACTTAATACTAAAATTAAAAAGTTAATACAACAAGGAGCTAAATATCCCCTTTGGACTTATAACATGAATAGTAGACTTTACGCTCAATTAAAGTTGTATGACAAAGCTGCCATAACTTTAAAAAAAGAGTTAGAAGAACTAATGATTGAAGGTAATACAATACCATTGATGGTATCTTCCGGTTTTAATGATTTAGGTTATTATTATTTTAAAGCAAATAATTATGATTATGCGCTATTAAACTTTAATAAGTCTCTTATTTATGCTGAACAGACGCTAAAAGAGAATAACCTGGAGTATTATAAGAATGTAAAAGCTTTGGTGAAAGGGAATATTGCAGAAGTATATATTTGCAGAAAACAATATATTGAAGCCATCCCTTTACTTTTAGAAGATATAGAAGTTGGCCTAGAAAACAAAGGAGGTATAAATAGTACCGTAAACAGTTATAACTTATTAGTTTTATGTTATATAAAAACGAAAGCTTATAATAAAGCAGTTAAGGTTATAAAAGAAATGACTCCAGTTGTAGAGAAACTTACGGACAAAACAGCAGCAGTAGCATACTTGAAAAATAAAGCAACTCTTTTTTATAAATTGAATGAAAAAGATTCTGCACATTATTATCTTAATAAAAGTATTAAATTAAAAGACTCTATAGGAGTTAATAGTTTAAATAAAATACTAGCCAGTAATGAACTTATTTATACTCGGGCTGAAGAACGAAAGCTAGAAAAACAACATCAGATTGATTTGAAAAACCAAGAATTAGGTTTAAAAAACAGACAGAAGAATATTCTAATACTTTTTACTATAATACTCCTATTGTTACTCGTTTTGAGTTTGTATAATAGTTATAAACTTAAAAAAAGTAGAAAAGAGGTTAGAGAGAAGAATATACAAATTACGCTTAAAAACGAACAGGTTAAAATTGCATTATCTGAAAAAGAAGTATTATTAAAAGAGGTACATCATCGTGTTAAGAATAATTTACAAGTAATTTCAGGTTTATTAGAATTGCAAAATATTTCTGTTACTGATGAAAGCGTTAAGCTAGCATTAAAAGAAGGACAGAACAGAATTCAATCCGTAGCCTTAGTTCATAAAATGATGTACCAATCAGAGAATGTGAGTAAGGTGAATATGCAGAAGTATCTAGAAGAATTACTTCAAGTACTGCAAATATCATACGGGCATTCTCAAAAAAATATTTCTACATTTATAGATGCAAAAGGAGTTGATTTAGATGTTACTTTAGCAGTTCCAATAAGTTTAATTGTAAATGAAGCAGTTTGTAATGCCTATAAACACGCTTTTGAAAACAAAAAAACTGGAGGAATTTGGGTTGTCATAACTAAAGAACTGGATGAGACATATTCCTTGCTAATAAAAGACAATGGGTTAGGGGTGCCAGAAAATTTTGATATTAAAAAGTTAAAGTCAATTGGGTTTGATTTAATAAGGGGATTGACAAAACAATTGAAAGGAACTTTAGAGGTAAAAAAAGATCACGGAACTATGATTAATATTATATTTTCTAGAAATAAATAGTAATGGAAGAAGCTGTAAAAATATTAATTGTAGAGGATGAATATATAACTGCTAAAACACTTTCAAGTTTTTTAGAGTCTTCAGGGTATACTATAATAGGAATAGCTATGGATGTTGATGAAGCTTTATCATATCTAGAAGATGAAGTTATTGATTGTGTAATTTTAGATATCAATTTAAATGATAAAAAAGATGGCGTATGGATAGCTAATCATATAAAAGAAAATTACCATATTCCTTTTATATTTTTAACTGCATATACGGATAAGGATACCATAACTAAAGCGATACAAACGAGTCCATATGGGTTTTTAGCAAAACCATTTCAAAAAATAGAGCTTTTTTCAGCAATTGAAATCGCATTACATAAGCAAAATGAACTAATGCTTCTAAAACAGAGTTTAATTGTTGATGAAAGTGTAAAATCAATATTTTTAAAAAATATTGATCGGTTTGATAAAGTTTACATTAAAGATATTCATTTTATTGAATCTCAAAAAAACTATTTGTTAATCCATACAAAATCAATTGTTTATAAACATAGGGTTACTATGAAAGAATTTACTGAAGTTTTATCAAAATCATTATTTATAAAAACCCACCGAGCATTTTTTGTTAATATTGAAAAAATAGAATCTTTTGATAAGTCTAGTAATGTATTAAAAATATTAAACAAAAAGATTCCTGTATCAAAAACATACAGACATGAAGTTTCAACCTTAATTAAATTTTAATACGAAGTATTTTATCCCTGTAAATGAATGCTTTATCCCAATAATTTTATTCTCATTATTTTAAAAGGTAATTATGCATATCTTTTAAAATATCATATTAAAAATGAAAAAAATAATTCTATTAGCATGTTTATTGCCAACATGTTTATTAGCACAGGTGGGTATTGGGACTACTACACCAGATGCAAGCGCAATGTTAGATATTACATCTACAACTTCTGGAGTTTTAACTCCAAGAATGATTCAGACTCAACGAGATGCAATTGTAGCTCCAGCAACTGGATTATTAATTTATCAAACCGATAATACTCCAGGTTTTTATTACTACGATGGTACTGTTTGGACAACATTTGGAGGAGTGGATAATGATTGGATCATGCATGCTAATGGCACTGATATATACAATGCAAATACTGGTAATGTTGGTGTGGGAACCAACACACCTACTACAAAGTTTCATATTGAAGAGAGTGGTAGTGGAGGAACATTAATTAATCAAGGTTTTGAAAGTGGTTTAGGAGTATTTACCTCTGGAGGTAATGCTAATTGGGTAACGCAATCAACTAATGTTAATGGAGGAACTAATGCTTCTAGTTCTGGGGTAATTGCTGACTCTCAAATTTCTTTTATGGAGTATGTTGTTACAGTTCCTACAGGAGGTGCTACTTTAAGTTTTTATTATGAAGTTAGTAGTGAATCAGGATGGGATTATTTACGCTTTTATATTGATGGAGTACAACAAGATCAATGGTCTGGTGCAATAAATTATACTCAACAAACCTATGTGTTAGCTGCAGGAACACAAACATTACGTTGGGCTTATGAAAAGGATTCATCAAACAGTGTTGGTTCAGACGCTGCTTATATTGATGATATCGTTATCAGTACTTCAGCGCCAGCTGCATTAAGATTAGTAGATGGAAATGAAGGATTAGGAAAAGTACTGGTATCGGATGCTAACGGTAATGCTACATGGCAAATTTTAAGTAATAGTAATATTAGTGACATTCCAAATATTGCCGAATTCCAAACAATGGAAATACCTATTTGTAATAATAATAGTGTTGGTAGTACAGGGAGTTTTTTGGTAAATATTAGAGGGATAAGTACAACTGTATCATGGGAAATATTAGCGCAACAAACAACAGTTGGAGCAGTAGCTACAATTAGCGGGAATACGGTTTTATTAGGACCAGCAAGACCAGAACGATTACAGGTACGGTATGATTTTTCCCCTGCATTACCTTTTACTCCTAGTGGTCTAATATTTAGTGCAAATAACACTAGTGCTTTTCCAGATACGTTTAGTTTAAATTATGCAGCGAAATCAGCTACATCAATTACAATGAATATAACCAGGACCGATATAATCGGAAACCAGTCTTCAAATTGTTGGCAAGGACAATTTTATTTTGATGTATTAATGACTGAATAAAAATTAATGAATTTTGCCCTAGTTGATTTGCGATATAAAGGGTTTATTCTAATTCGGGTAAATAAATCATAGATATATGTAAGTCAACAATAAAGAGGTTATCTAAGTTTTAGATAGCCTTTTTTTATATTGATATCATTGTTCTGAGAAAATAATATTTCTGTTTTTGTAAAAGGACTAAACACTTATAATAATATAAGCATTTATTGTTTACTTAAGGGAGTGGCTTGAATGAGTAGTTTTAAAATAAGTTGAAGTATCAATACTAATAATTTCATTTCCTAGAGAAGCGATAGTAAGACAATTAGAGGTTGAATAACATCTATTGTTAGTTACTTCAACCACATAATTAATTATTGAGTTCTAGACATAGGAACGTTACCACTGTTATAATTTATCCACTGATAATTCGTGCCAGTTAAATTAGTAAATAATATATTATTATAACTAAATTGTATTACTAGCTGTATATTTACAAGTTGTATTTCTGTTTCTGTCATGTGGTGGATACTATTGACAGGAGCAGTATTATAGAGTAGTAATAAAAGGCTTCAGAGTCACTTAACTTAAAGCTATGATGACATAACAATTGATATAAGGCAAATGATTGACATGACCAACAAGGAAATTAGTAGTACAATTAATACATGACACCATGTCATATTAATCCTCTTGGCATACAAATTGACATTAGCTAATCGTAAAAGTTAAACGAATACATAATTTAATATAATAAAGATGAGTAAAATAATTGGAATCGATTTAGGTACAACAAACTCTTGTGTTTCTGTA
>Ga0105354_1001888_pt1 | contig 12815 bp, 8 predicted proteins | sample GOMGulsemesocosm_FD_83658 | JGI IMG/M metagenome (GOLD analysis project Ga0105354, IMG submission 83658) | Methane-oxidizing microbial communities from mesocosms in the Gulf of Mexico - GOM9B Gulf of Mexico | ecosystem: Environmental > Aquatic > Marine > Cold seeps | place: USA: Gulf of America...
AATTAACTCAAAATGGTTTACTTTAATTATTATTGTATTATTTTCATAATACGCGCTGTCAATCAATATTTCAATGAACTTAACTTCTTTCGAAGTCGTGTAAATGATAGCCGAAACTATCGCTTGTTGAATTGCTGGACTTGAACCAACTTACTTTCCTATAACTCTATTTTTTTTAAGAACTTATTTAGCTTCTCAACTCTCGTTGTTTCGCTAAGCGGATGCAAACTTACAACCTTTTTCCTTACTCACAATTTTTTTAAATCTTTTTTTAGAAAGTTTTTTTTTAACTCTTAAAAACAAACTCAAAATCACATCTTTTAAAGAACTTATTAGCGAAACAAACTGTTTCGCTAAGCGGATGCAAACCTACAACCTTTTTATTTCCTCGCAATGCTTTTTTTTTGAATATTCTTTAAAGTTTTTTAACTTCTCTAAACTTACTTAAAACACTCTAGTCAATGAACTTTTTCGCTACTAAAACTTCGTCGTAAACTCAGCCGTTTTGCGGGTGCAAATATACTACCTTTCCCTCCTAACAACCTAACTTTTTAATGCGTTTTTTCGAAGTGTTTTACTATGATTTGAAAATGAACTGGTTAGCACTCTAAATCGGGATAGTGAATTTAAGGATTATATCTGTATTGACAAAATCATTTGAATTAAAATAATAATCGACTCCTACTAAACCTATTTATTAATCCACTTATCTGATAATTCAAAATAATCAAAACCCAAGGAATGGGCTTGTTTTTCTAGGATCCCATCAGTAAAAGATCGCATTAACACATCCTCAATATAATAGTCTTCATGATTATTTAAGGGATTATACTCTTCTTTGAGCGATATATTAAATATACTTGCTGTAGAATTATACCAAAAAGCCCTCCAACCACTACGCAACTCTTTTATTAACTCAAAAGCTGTATCTCCTGTTTGACGGTGAATTAACTTTATTAATATCTGTCCTTCTGTTCTTGAAAACTTTTTTAACTTTTCAGAAAACTCTTCTTCAATATATTTCTGAATATGCTTTGTATATTTTTTCTGCTTTCGCTTACTCTTTATATGCGTCAAACTATCTTGTAATTCTGTTAATCGATCAGCAGCCATTTTTGCATAAGGATACACCTTTCTTACTTTTCTTCTTAGTATAAGGTATTTAATTCTATCTTTTCTATTAGAAAATTTTATCTTTTTAAGCATTACAACATCGTCTAATCCGATTACATCAGTATATAACGTATCCCCTTTAATTAAAAAGTACTCTTTATTAATTGTGTCAACTACTTTTCCTTGCTCTTGTTGAGCAGAAACAAATACAGAAAACAATACTATATATAGGTATAGAAAAAACTTCATTATCACACTTTAGATTTTTACACACTAAAATCATACCAAAACTACTAAATAATATTGGATTGTTGGTTTTAAAAAACCTTGCTTTTGCGTTAGGGATAATAGTAATTACCCTACAACCTGAGTATAACGAAGTGCGAAGCCTAAAAACGAATAGCCCGACCAGAAGGAACGCCCAAATAATAATTGTGTACTACTAACAAAATAATTACTTTAGCCCTGAACAAAATAAGAAACATGGCAAAGAAATCTATATTAAATAAAAAATCGATTGCATTTTTAGAGAAATATCTTAATAACGCAGCTCCAACAGGATATGAATGGGAGGGGCAAAAAATTTGGATGGATTACCTCAAACCATATGTAGACACTTTTATTACGGATACCTATGGGACAGCAGTTGGTGTAATTAACCCTGATGCCAAATTTAAAGTAGTCATTGAAGGACATGCTGATGAAATTTCATGGTATGTAAACTATATTACTGATGAAGGATTAATTTATGTCATCAGAAACGGTGGAAGTGATCATCAAATAGCTCCTTCAAAAGTTGTTAATATTCATACTAAAAAAGGAATTGTAAAAGGGTTATTCGGTTGGCCAGCTATTCACACTAGAAAGGGTGCTTCAGAAAAAGCTCCGAAATTGGATAATATATTTATTGATGTTGGATGTAAAACTAAAGAAGAAGTTTTAAAACTTGGCGTTCATGTTGGATGCGTAATTACGTATCCTGATGAATTTCATATTCTGAATAAAGATAAGTTTGTTTGTAGAGCAATAGATAATAGAGCTGGGGGGTTTATGATTGCTGAAGTTGCTCGTTTATTACATGAAAATAAAAAGAAGCTTCCATTTGGATTATACATTACTAACTCAGTACAAGAAGAAATTGGATTACGTGGCGCAGAAATGATTACCCATACTATTAAACCTAATGTTGCTATTGTTACTGATGTTTGTCATGACACTACAACACCAATGATTGAGAAGAAAACTGAAGGTGAAACAAAAATGGGTGACGGACCAGTTATAACTTATGCTCCTGCTGTACAACAGAAATTGCGTGATTTAATTACTGATACAGCTGAGGAAAATAAAATTCCTTTCCAACGCATGGCTTCTTCAAGAGCTACTGGAACAGATACTGATGCCTTTGCTTATAGTAACGGAGGTGTCGCCTCTGCATTAATTTCATTACCATTACGCTATATGCACACCACTGTAGAAATGGTACATAGAGATGATGTAGAAAATGTTATCAAATTAATTTATGAAACATTATTAAAAATAGAAGATGGAGAAGATTTTTCTTATTTCAAATAATAGTTCTAAGCAACTATAGAACCCATAAATTTAAAAACCCCAAGATTAAATTTAATCTAGGGGTTTTTAAATTATTAATATCGTATAGAGACCTCTTTACTTAATAGGAAACCCTTCACTAATTAACTCTCGCTTTTCTTTTTCATTAAAAACCCCTATAATAGAATTAATTTTATTTTCATCATTTTTAAGTTTATATACCCAGGTATACAATTCTCCCATATAGCTTAATCCCTGATGCCATTTTCTATTTGGATTTCGTTTTTTATCATACCTAAACTCTTTCCATTTTAGAATTTTTTCAATTGTAGTTAACGCAGGAACCCAAGACCTAGTTTCATTATATCGTTCTTCCCAAATTTGATTTATTTTCTGAATCGTTTCTTCACTCAGAAACTCCTTTTTAGGCAATACTGAGTTATTAAACTCAGTTTGAATAGTGGTTTTTTTAATAGGTGGCTTTACTAAAAGTTTTTTAATAAGTTTTTCGGCTGAATTTTCAGGAGTTCTACTCGTTTTACCTAAATCGAAGCCAATTTCTTTAATTTCAGCTACTAATTTAGGGTTGTTTTTTTTCTTTACCCCTACTAAATACGTTCCTATGTTTTGATCTTTAAATCTATACCTATGATTTGCCTTTACTTTCTCACCAGATTTAATTGCTTCTGATAATAACGCTAACCAAACCTTATCAGTATCTGTTATTTCTGAATTCATATTTTCTTTTTTTATTGCACATAACCCCTTATGTATTACTAAGTTAGCTTTTTATACAGTAATTCAAGTAAAATTAAACTCTGAACTGCAAAAATAGAAAAATATTCTTAATAGCCATTTAATTATCGTAATAAGGTAATAAGCCTCAACGACAACTTAAGCTTGAAAATTTATTATACACACATAAAATCCTCAGAATACCTATAAATGAGTTTATAAAAAAGAATATCATATTGAATTTAAAACTTTTGGAAGAAAAGAAATAGACTGTTAATTATTTTTATATTAATCACTAACTTACTATAAGACAACAAAAAATTATATCTATAAATTAAAAAACTCTACCATAATAATTCAAATCTACAATTTCTCCTTTAGTTGTACGGTAGTCATTCCTGATGGTTCCTTCAAATTCAAAACCATTTTTTAGTATCACACTAATACTTCCTTGATTTCTACTATTGGCTCTGCATAATATTTTTTTTAATTGATGTGTTTCTACTAAATAATCTACAACCAAAGCTGAAGCTCTAGTAATCAATCCTTTATTTTCATATTCTACATCAACAAAAGCACCAATCTCAGCTTTAGGCACATTCCAATCAATATTTTTAACATCAATAAGTCCTATTATTTTATTACAACTTACATCGATTATCATGTACGGGAAATAGTTTTTATTTTCAATTTTCTGTGCAATTTCAACACAATAATCAAGAGTAGCTTCTAATGTTTTAGTTTTAGAAACTGTCCCTGCGAAAAAATCTTCTAGTCGCTCCCGATTAGCATCGATCAAATCGAAAAACAATTTACTTTGACCAACCTCTAAAAGACTTATTTTATAATTTTCAAACTGCATCATCTATCGTCTATTTAAATTTTTGCTTGATACGTATATAAGTCATAATACCTTCCTTTAGCAGCTATCAACTTCTCATGATTTCCTCTTTCAGCAATACTTCCTGATTCGATAACTAAAATTTGATCTGCTTTTTTAATGGTACTTAACCTATGCGCAATAACTATAGTTGTTCTATTACGAGTTAACTCCGCTAAACTTTTTTGAATTAACGCTTCACTTTCAGTATCCAAACTAGAGGTAGCCTCATCTAAAATAATAATCTTTGGGTTGGCTAAAATAGCTCTTGCAATTGCTATGCGCTGGCGTTGTCCTCCCGAAAGCTTCACTCCTCTTTCTCCAATTAATGTATCTAAACCTTCATCAAATCGATCCGTAAATTCATTTACATAAGCTGCCTCGACCGCCTTTATTAATTGACCTTCTGTAGCATTTGGACAAGGAAACATAATATTTTCACGAATAGTACCTTCAAATAAAAATTCATCTTGTAACACAACCCCTAAATTACTACGATAACTACTTAAATTAACCTTACTTAAATCATGACTATCTATGGTTACTTTACCTGACTTTGGGTTTAAAAAAGTTGCTGACAATCCTGCAATTGTAGATTTACCCGAACCTGAACTTCCAACCAAAGCTGTCACCGACCCTTCCGGAGCATGAAAACTAATATTATGCAACACTTCTTTTCCTTCATCATAAGAGAAAGATACATCGTCGAAAATTAAATTTCCTTTTATATTATTTAATTGGATATTTCTGTTTTCATCCTCCTCTTCAGCTGTCATATTCATTAATTCCTCAGTCCTATCCAAACCAGCTAAAGCTTCTGTTAATTGACTACCTATATTACTCATTTGAACAATTGGCGCAATCATAAAACCAAGAATCAGTGTAAAGAATAGAAATTCTCCAACTGTCATAGTACCTTCCATCATATAATAACCTCCCATCCCCATTATTCCTGTTGAGGCAATACCTAATAAAAACGTAGAAGAACTCGTCATTAATGCTGTTGCCGTCAAACTCTTTTTAACATTTTGAAAAAGTAAATCAACTCCTTTTTCAAAAACCTTGTTCTCTTGTTCTTCAGCATTAAAAGCTTTTATTACTCTAACTCCTGCTAAAGTTTCTGTCAATCGCCCTTTTACCTCAGCATTTATTTCTCCTCTTTTTCTAAACACTGGTCGAATAAACTTGAATGCTTTTAATGCTATTATTCCAAATATTGAAATTGGAACAAACACAAACAACGTCATCCATGGATTTAATTTTATTAAAATAACTAATGAGATGATTGCTGTAAATGTTCCACCAACTAATTGCACTAACCCAGTACCTATTAAGTTACGTACTCCTTCTACATCACTCATAATTCTAGACACTAAAGCCCCAGATTTGGTATTGTCGAAAAAACTAATAGGTAATGACAATACTTTTTTCTGTACTTGAGCACGAAGTTCACTAATTAAAAATTGCGCCTGAACACTTAAAATTCGTGTGAGTAAAAAAGATGTCATTGCTTGCACTAAAATTGCTACTCCTACGATTAACAATAACTCTTTTAGTTGATTAAAGTCCTTATTTGGAATTACATTATCTAGCAAAACTTTACTTTGCCATGGCAACACTAAACTAGCCAACCTACTAAAAATAATTAATACTAAACCAATAAACACCAAATTACGTCTAGGCCAGATAATAGTTTTAAATGCTTTAGCCATGGTAACTTTTGACTTTTTCTTCGCTTCGCTTTCAGTACTCTCTTTATATTGCTGCATTTATTAATTTTAAGCTATAAATTATTAATTCTTCTTTTTAAAATTCCTATTATCAACATTTTTAATAAAATTGATTAGCCCTTTAAAAAATATCTTCTGATCATCATATTGCGACAAATGACTTCCGTTAGGACATAACAAGAAATCTCCATTTTCAACTTCTTCAGAAATCCATTTCATATGATCGGGATCCATTGTATCATATGTTGCACCAATAGTTAAGGTTGGAACTGTAATTCTATGTAATTCTTTTTTTACATCCCATTTTTTTAAAGTAGCATTACCTTTAATTCCAAACTCACTTGGTCCTTGCATGGTAACATATACTTCAGGGTTTAAATGTTTAAAACTTCTGTTTATAGGTTCTGGCCATTCATCTACTGGCATCCTTATCACATGCTGAGTATAATAATTATTTACCACCAATTCCATGTACCTAGGATTTAAGTAGTCTTCTTTATTTTCATAAATTAAGATCTCTTCTAGAACTTTTGGATCCATTTTTGGAGCTAACACCTCATCAGAATATTTTTGATAATCTGGTATAGAAGCCACCATATTTGAAATAATCAATCCTTTTAAATTTTCTTGATACTTAAGCGCATACTGCATCCCGAGTATTCCTCCCCACGATTGCCCATATAAATAAAAATTATCTTTATTTAGTCCTAATGCAATTCTCACTTGTTCCACTTCCTCTACAAAACGATTTAAATCCCATAGCGATAAATCTTTTGGCTGATCGCTATAATAAGACCCCAATTGATCGTAGTAGTAATATTCAATATTTTCTTGAGGAAAATAACCATCAAAACATTCATAAATTTCATGTGTCATCCCAGGACCACCATGTAACAACAGAACTTTCATTGTTGGATTATTCCCTACTCTTTTAGTCCATACTTTAAACTCTCCTTTTGGTGTATTAATAGGTACCATTTTGATTCCGCCTAAAAACTGATCCTCTTTATTGGAGTTATCCAAATAATCAATAGTTGTTTTTTCTATTTTTAAATCAGAAACCTCTTTCTTACACCCGAGACACATCAAAAGCAACACACTTAATTTTAAAATATTATTCTTTATCATTTTGAAAATATTTAGTACACTAATTTAACTAAATAAGCTGAGCTACCTTTTTTAAACAACAAAAATCACTCAATTGAGTGATTTTTGTTACAATGTTATGTTAATTTATTTTTTACTTTTTTAGTTACTCAACTATAATTTTCCTAACTGCTTTATATTCTCCATCACTTACAGTTACTAAATATACTCCTGATTGAAGTGAATTCAATTTAATTTCTTGAGAGAAGTCAGTAATTCCTCCAAATATATTAGAATATACTTTTCTTCCCCTGATATCATTTACATCCACTTCAATATCTTTACCTGAATTAGATTTTAATTGAATCGTAAATGTTCCTTTATTTGGAATTGGGTAAATTGAGAATTCTGAAAACTCTACGTCCCCAATACCTAAAGCAGGGTCTATTATCATATCTACTTTCAAGTTTGTTAATGTCCCACCATTTTGATCATCTAAATTCACTCTAAAACTATCAGTACCAGCCATACCTAAGGTAGTAGTGTAAGTTACTTTCCCTGTGTTTAAATCATCTTGAGTAAATGTATCAGAAGCTCCTAATGCTATCGCATTTAAATACACCGTTCCGTTTGCAGGAAGCTCTCCAGGTACTATTGCATATACAATATTAGTTAACACTCCCGTATTTGGACTTATTGATTCTATATGGCTATTTAAATATGTTCCTGCCCCCAAAGGTGCTACCGAAAGTGTTGCAATATTAGTTCTCACTGGAGATAAAATAATATTATCAGTACAAACATCTAATCGAAAAGAATTTATAGTCACTGCAGTTGACCCAAAATTAGACCCACTGAAATACCATGTATTATTTGGAGATGATCCGTTTATCACACTCAAATCTCCTGAAGACGCATACGTACCTACATTTGGGTTTGCACATACAAAAGCAGGAGCTGAATCATCAAACAGCACATCTAAATCATTGTTCGCTACTCCGCATCCTGCGTAATATAACGCAGAATAATATTGTCCTAAACCTCCAGGTCCATACACTGCAAAATATGATTGATCCATTCTATTTGAATCAACATTTGCATATACATTTACATCGGTTACCGTTCCTGTCATCCCTGAAACCACAATCGGATAATGAGTATAAGCACTTGCGTTTGTAGGCAATACTTTTGGTGTATTATCTGTAAAACTAGCACATGTAGTATTAAAGTTATACCCTATTGCAAATTTTGAAGAATTTACATTAAAGAATATATGTCCATTTCCTTTGACCATAACTCTACAATTATCAGAAATACCTCCTGGTACAATAACATCTGCTGAACCATTATTCGGAACTCCAGTTGCCAAAGTTGTAGGAAAAGTTAACCCTCCATCCAATGATAATAGTACATCAACAGTCGGTGTGTTTACTATTCCTGTATCAGTTCCTGCAACATCCCAAGTAATTGTCTCTGTATTTCCAGGTGACCAGGTTGTAGTAGTATTTTGAGAAGTTACTCTAAAAGGACCTGCAGTTGACGTTGTTGTTACAACCATCCCATCAGTATCTGTTTGACCTCCTCTAATATCGTTATCTCGTACAGTTAACTCAAAATTCATTGCCCTATTATTAATGGAAGATAACACTTCCCATTGTGTAGACCCTCCGTTTGAATTCGCCAAATCTTTTAACATTGGTATATATCTTGAAGGACTTGTTGTTCCTTCAACTGAACGAACCATTGGACCTGAAGTATTAGTTTCAACAGGAATACCAGCTGGTCCTAAATCGTATTGTTCCCAAGTATATGTGTGTGTTGTAGTTGTTTCCGTATCAGTAGATGATCCTGTAAGAACATATGGTGTAGAGATTGGTATAGTCCAATCTTGTCCGGCAATAGATACTGGCTCACTATTTCCTGTTGGAGTATATGCTCCACAAGTACTACTCGCTCCTGTAGAAATATTTGCCCATATCATTCGTATACTTTTCTGATGAAAATAAGCATCACTATTTAATTGAACATTTTGCGGATCACAAATCCCAGCATATGCCATAATTGTAGTACCACTACCAACCTCATAAGCATTTGATGCAGTACCATTTCCTGAGCAATTTCCCTGATTCCCATTAAATGTATGTGGACCTCCATATTGGTGTCCCATTTCATGAGCTACATAATCAACATCATAAGCATCTCCAATAGGGTTAGCTGAACCTGTTATTCCTTTTGCTTTACTGCTTGTACATGGAGAATTAAACTGAGCCAATCCACCACCACCAGTACTAACTGTATGGCCAATATCATAACTAGCCAGTCCCCCTGGCAGCGTTGAATCTATCACTAACTGACTTTCATCAATTAAAGAGTAAGCGTCGCTATTTGAAAAACTATCCGATGTAATGAAAATCAAAAGGTCATTGTTTGCAACAAGCTCCATTGTTAATGAAAAATCTTTTTCATATATTCCAACTACCCGATTTACTGTAACTACCATCGCTGCCAAGACCGCAGCTTTCTTTTGCACTAAAGTCCCTGCACCTAATCCAGCTGCTTGTACATGAAAATCAGAGTACTCAATAGTACTTGCCATAGCTAATCTAAACATTCGCATTTGTCCGTCATTTGCATTTTTTGCAGCCTCTACATCAAATTCAATGTCAAAAATTTCTTTTGAAGTTTCTACTCCACATTCAAATGCATTTCCTAAAGCTGGCAAATCACGCTTAGCATATACTATATATATATTACCCGTTTTAGTATATGGATCAATATACTCCGTTCCTTGTTTAGTTGAGAAAGTCATTGTATGAAGTCCTTGTGAGGTAATACTAAACCTAATTATTTCTGTTGGGTTATCTACACCTTGCCCTACATAAGTATTAATATCTGGAAATTTACCTTCAAGTGTTGAGTGCATTATTGATGCTTCCATAACTCTAAAACTACCAAACTCCCCATTTGAATTTGGAAAACTAACTATTGTATTAGATTTACCTGAAAACTCACCCCTTTTAGGTACATTTTGCAACACTTGTTTTAAACCATCAAGATCTAATTGAAAAAAAATAGATTTACTTGGTTGTGATTTTCTAAAAACCTGTTTTTTCTCTTTAGTTTTTTCTGCTGATATTTTAGTCCATAATACTTCGCTTCCTTGAGCAGTTACACTCACCGAGAACAAAAACATTACAATAACCAAAAAGTTCATTTTAATGTATTTTTTTTTCATAAGGCATTTTTTTAAATTTAAGATGTGAAATGTAACACATGTCTATTTCCTATAAAAGCAATAGAGTATTGAGTACTGAATATAGTTAATTATCTATCAAACAACCCACTATGTTTTATTTGAACTCTAAAAAAGAGAGTAACTTATATATTACAATAACAAATTCTTGAAGACTTTCTTAATATAAAATTTACAACCTTGCCTTTTTAATAAAGAATAATGATTTTAATGTAATCATGTTTAAAGGAAACTCTAGCATTACATGTATTACACTTAAAAAAACTGAAACCACTAACCCTAGCCTATAACTACACAAGTAACAGATTAGTATTGAAAACCATACAACAACAATAGCAATAGTTTTTTTAGTTGTTAACTGTTTATGCCACCCTATAATTGTTGTTTTTGAAAACCAATTTAAATAATGATATATATATGCAAAAGCAATAAATATTTGAATTTTTAAGTCTACTTTTTCATAGAAGAAAAACTTTAAGCCATCATAAACCCCCAATAATTTTGCTAAACTAGCGTTTAGATAATGAAAATTATTCTGCATATAGGTTTCTTTAACTATATCTGAAAACTCATATCTGAATATATCCGTATCTATAAAAAGTAATAGTGTTGGAAGCAATAACATTAAAGCTACATTCAATATACCTGTTTTATTTTTACTTTTTTGCATGCCGTATATCATAAACAATATAGTAAATAGATATACATGTATAATTGTTGGCAACAGCAGTCCATTAATTAATATGTAAATATCTGAAGTAAAAGCGAAGACTGAAATCAGTAATGTTATCAACAAACTAATCCATAATGCTTTATTTTTACTGGTAAACAAAAAGACTAATGCATTTATAAATACTAAAAACATTATGCCGTTTGTATAACTACTCAATTTCTTTGTTAGCAGCTGCACTATTACATCATCTAAAGCACTTTTAATAAAAGGTAAACTTACTATATAAGGAACTGAATATAAAAATGCCCCCAACACTACCAAGTACCTCCAATAATTATTTGCAACAAAGTAATTCTTATTTATTATCCAATTTGTTTCTGTTAAGTAGTGTAGAGGACCTAAAACAGCATAACCGAACAAGAATAATTCAAATGGTAATACACATGCTAATAGAAATGAAATTATAATTAGCCAAAAATTAATTTTATCAACATTCAGTACATTCATGAATTCAAATATAAACGTTTTGATAGGAATTAAAAAAGCCATACATAACTGTACGGCTTTTAAGAGTTTCTGATTGAAACTATATACTAATTAACAACCATCTTTTTCGTATCATTTTTTTTTCCGTCTAGATACAGAGTGTAATAGTACATACCTGAAGCGTAACTTGAAGCATTCACACTAATTTCCCCTTCTCCTTTTTTCTTAACAGCTATTCTATTTACAATTTGTCCAACATTATTACTAAATATAATCTCTGCTTGATCTACTGAATGTGGTATATAATACCCTATAGTTGAAGTACCGTTAAAAGGGTTTGGAATATTTTGTTGCAATAAAGGATTCATTTTTCCCATAGTAAACTCCGTAACTGGTAAAACATTACACTCACAAGCTTCTAGAATAGTTACTCTATTTTCTAAATCAGCAATTAACGGTGCGATATCTACTGATACAGATGATCCATTTTGAATATCTATTTGTATTACCGACCCAGTTAAAGTAGCAGCTGTTAGATTTTGCGTATCCGTATTTACATATGCAGATAGATCAACTGTATTTGTTCCTCCAGAAATACTTAACGTGTTTGTTGCTAATGACAGTTCTTGACTATCTGTTCCTGTTCCATCTTGTAAAACTGATAAATCTACCGTAGTACCATCATTAGTTAAGCTTAACGTTGTTCCTGATAGTGATAAATCTTGCGCATCAGTATTATCTAAATATCCTGATAAATCTACAGTAGTACCATCATTTGTTAAACTCAATGTATTCGTAGTTAACGTTAAATCCTGAGCATCAGTGTTATCCAAATATCCCGATAAATCAACAGTGGTACCATCATTTGTTAAACTCAATATATTCGTTGTTAATGTTAAATCCTGAGCATCTGTATTGTCTAAATATCCCGATAAATCAACAGTTCCTATATTTCCCGTTATACTTAAAACATCTGAAGCAACAGAAATTGCTTGCTCATCTGTATTGGTATCCACAGCACTCCAAGCTGTACCATCCCAAGAAAACAATCCTTTAACATCTGTATCATATACTAATAAACCAATATCAGTTGTTGTTAAAGCAACGCCTGAAGCTGGAGTAGTTGTCATAGTTGTTCGTTCTGCTGTAGTAACTCTATTAATTAACAACCCTTTATCTACATCAGCTAAGTCTAACGATGCATTACTATTTGCAGCAACCGTACCAATACCAACACTTAAACGGTTAGCAGCTGTATTACCACCTAAAGCCATAGTGTTAGCCTGATTTACAGTTACACCTTGCCCT
>Ga0105354_1001891_pt1 | contig 12804 bp, 10 predicted proteins | sample GOMGulsemesocosm_FD_83658 | JGI IMG/M metagenome (GOLD analysis project Ga0105354, IMG submission 83658) | Methane-oxidizing microbial communities from mesocosms in the Gulf of Mexico - GOM9B Gulf of Mexico | ecosystem: Environmental > Aquatic > Marine > Cold seeps | place: USA: Gulf of America...
GCATATTTAGGGTTTTTAAATCCATCATGCATTACGTTTAAAATAGATAAACAAACATCTAAGCCAATAAAATCAGCTAATTGTAATGGTCCCATAGGGTGTGCCATTCCTAATTTCATAACCGTATCAATTTCTTCAACTCCTGCAACACCATTGTATAATGTCTCAATAGCTTCATTAATCATTGGCATTAAAATTCTGTTGGCAACAAAACCTGGATAATCATTTACTTCTGTAGGAACTTTTTTTAGGTTCTTAGATAATTCCATGATAGTATTGGTAACTTCATCAGATGTGTTATAGCCACGGATAATTTCAACCAATTTCATGATTGGAACAGGATTCATAAAATGCATACCAATAACCATTTCTGGTCGGTTGGTAACAGCAGCTATTTGTGTAATGGAAATAGATGAGGTGTTAGTAGCTAAAATGGCGTTTTTAGGACAAAGAGTATCTAAATCTTTAAAAATCTTCAATTTTAAGTCTAAATTTTCCGTAGCAGCTTCAACAACTAGATCAATATTTTGCACTCCTTCTTTGATAGAAGTGTATGTGGTAATATTTGCTAAAGTTTCTGTTTTATCAGCTTCAGTAATTTTTTCTTTAGATACCATACGATCTAAGTTTTTGGCAATAGTAGCCATTCCTCTATCCAAGGCATCTTGTGAAATGTCAATTAATTGTACATTATATCCGCATTGAGCAAAAGTATGTGCAATACCATTTCCCATTGTACCTGATCCTATTACTGCTATATTTTTCATTATAAATTTTGTATTTAGATATCTCCTTAAAAAGGAGAGTAATCGATTATTTTATTTTCCTTGAGTATGAATAATAGTGTTAGATTATTTCTTGAAGCAGTTAATTACTTGATGTGCAATACGTAAAGCCTCGGTACCATCTTCTAAAGTAACTACAGGTGTTGTATTGTTATTTATAGCATCAGCGAATGTTTCTAACTCATCTAATATGGCATTGTTGGTGTCTATATTTGGGTTGTCAAAATAGATTTGTTTTTTAACACCCTCTGCATTTTGTAAAATCATATCAAAATCACCTGGAGTTTCAGGAGCGTCTTTCATTTTTACAACTTCACATTTTTTGTCTAAAAAATCAACTGAGATATAAGCATCTTTTTGGAAAAAACGTGATTTACGCATGTTCTTTAAAGAAATTCTACTTGAAGTTAAATTGGCAACACATCCGTTCTCAAATTCTAAACGAGCATTGGCTATATCAGGAGTTTCACTAATTACAGAAACACCACTTGCAGAAACATTGGTGACTTTTGATTGTACAACACTTAGTATTGCATCAATGTCATGTATCATTAAATCCAATACTACAGGAACATCAGTACCGCGCGGATTGAATTCCGCTAAACGATGAGTTTCGATAAACATTGGACTATTAATTTTGTTTTTAACCGCAGTAAATGCTGGATTAAAACGCTCTACATGACCTACTTGCCCTTTTACATTATTCTTATTTGCTAAGGTCACTATTTCTTCAGCTTCTTGAACTGTATTCGAAATTGGTTTTTCAATAAAAACATGCTTTTTCGATTCTATTACTTGAATAGCACAATCATGATGTGAAAGAGTAGGAGTAACAATATCTACTACATCAACAGCATCAATTAGTTCCTGAATAGTATCAAAAGCTTTGTAACCAAATTCTGCGGCTATTTTTGCTGCATTATCCTTGTTAGGGTCGTAGAATCCTACTAATTCATATTTATCAGATTCATTAAGTAATCGTAAATGTATTTTTCCTAAATGACCTGCTCCTAATACTCCAGCTTTTAACATATTGTTTTCGTTTTTTTGTAACGCAAACAAAAATAAGATTATTTGTTGATAAATGATTGAAATTGGATAATTTTACGCTTTGTAAATTAGTATCCCTTTTTAGGGATGTAAATCAAACAGTTTTTAATATTACTTTTCATTGAAAGACACGTTCAAACATCAGGGATTACGAAAGCAATTAATTTTATTATTGAAAAATAAAGGAATACTTGACCTTAAAGTTTTAGAGGCAATGAATAGAGTTCCTCGTCATTTGTTTTTAGATTCAAGTTTTGAAGCGCATTCTTATCAAAATAAAGCATTTCCTATTGGAGCAGATCAAACTATTTCGCACCCCTTTACAGTAGCTTTTCAAACAGAATTATTGCAATTAAAAGATAATCATGTAGTACTTGAGATAGGTACAGGTTGCGGATATCAAACGGCTGTTTTATTAGAAATGGGGGTTAAAGTATATTCTATAGAGCGTCAACAAGAATTATTTAAAAAAACGAAATTATTTTTACCAAAATTAGGGTACAGAGCTAAGCAACTTATTTTTGGAGATGGGTATAAAGGGTTGCCAGAATATGCTCCATATGATAGTATTGTTGTTACGGCTGGAGCTCCATATGTGCCAAAACCATTGTTGGCACAATTGAAAATTGGAGGAAGATTGGTTATCCCAATTGGTAATGATCCTCAAATAATGCACTTGTATGTACGTACTTCCGCTACTGAGTTTAAAAAAGAAACTTTTGGAGAGTTTAGGTTTGTACCAATGTTAGAAGATAAAAACTAATTTTTTTGAGTCACTTAGGGTTTAATAATATGCTTTTCTTTGTTATAAAATCATAGCGTGAATCGACATCTACTGCATTTCTCCCTTTAGAAATTACACATAAATAAGCTCGTAATAAGGATTTGTGTGTTTAAACATTTCATTTTCAGTTGATTATTTCTTAACTTTAAGATGTCTCCAGCTAAACTTTAATTTAAATAAAAGATTGATTTTAAAATAAGGTAAATGGAGTAATCTATATAATTGCTAATAATTTATTGGCAGTATAATATCCTTTTAAAATGGTTAAGACTCTTTATCTAATCTTGTTTTTAGTACTTACTCTTTTAAATACGGCTATTGCTCAAGAGATTGAATTCACTGAATCGGAAAAGAAATGGATAGCAGAGCACCCGGTAATTTATCATGGCTATGATGCAAGTTGGCATCCTTTTGAATTTTATAATGAAAAGGATAGTGTGTATTATGGGATTATAGGTGATTATATTAAAATTGTTGAGGATAAAACGGGTATTACAATTAAACCGTTACGACCAATTAGCTGGGAAGAGACAATTAAGGAAGTGAAAGCAGGAGAAATTGATTTAGTGACAGGAATTGTTTCTTCGGAAAGTAGGCAGGAATATTTAAGTTTTTCAAATTCATACTTGTCTTATCCTTTGGTAATTATTACACGAAAAGAATACGATTTTATTGGAGGGTTAGAGGATTTAAAAGGGAAAAAAATAGCTGAACCTGTAAGCTATTATTCTTTAGAGAGAATAAGTATAGATTACCCTGAAATTGATATTGTTTCTGTAAAAAACACTGATGAAGCATTACAAAAAGTAAGCTTTGGTCATGTTGATGCTTTTGTAGGTAATTTAGCAGTAGCGAGTTATTATATCAATAAAGAAGGTTATACAAATTTAAAAATTGCAGCTCCAACAAAGTATGATCATATAGATGTTAGTTTTGGAGTGCGAAAAGACTGGCCTGAATTAATAAGTGTTACAAATAAAATATTTAGTCAAATACCTCAAGAAAAACACAATGAAATTAAAAATCATTGGATAAAAGTACGTTATGAATACGGAATAAGTATTCAGCAAATTATTTGGGGTTCAGCATTTGCGTTAGGTATAGTATTGTTGGTTATTGCTGTGATTTTACTTTGGAATAGAAGCTTACAAAAGGAAATAGTAAAACGGAATTATATAGAAAAAAAGCTTGAGGAATCATTATTAGCGTTAGAAAAAAAGAATGAAGAGAAAAGGGCAATGCTAAAGGAAATTCATCATAGAGTTAAGAACAATCTTCAAGTAGTAAATAGTTTATTGAAATTACAATCTAGGAAATTGATTGATGTTGATGCTATTGATATGTTTAAAGAAACGCGCAATAGAGTTATTTCAATGGCTTTACTTCATGAAAAAATGTACAGATCAGATGATATTCATCAAATAAATGTACAAGAGTATATTTCATTACTTGTTGAGGATTTAGTGAAAAGTTATGCTGTAGACAAGCAAATTAAATTGAATATAAAAATAGAGCCAGTAAATTTAATGATGCGGACTTTAGTGCCTTTAGGTTTAATTATAAACGAAATGATTACAAACTCTCTGAAACATGGGTTTAAAGAACGAACTGATGGAGAAATTTTTGTTTTCATCAAACAGATTGGAGGGGTTCAGTATGAAATGATTATTGGAGATAATGGAGTAGGTGTAAAAAACAACAGTAAAACAACAGGAATAGGGGTTAAGTTGATTAAAATATTTACCAAGCAATTGAATGGTTCATTAGAGAGATTAGATAAGCCAGGAACTGTTTTTAGGTTAGTTTTTGAGAAAATTGATTTAAAGTAAAAGATCTTAAAGTGAGTTTGTAGTTTCATGTTTTCCATTATCTTTTTTAGAGATATGGCATTTAATTACTGATATGTTAAACTACCGAATAGTTAAGAAAATATTTTTCAAATAACTTTTTCACACAAATTTTATTAACTTTAAAACATGCTCAGTAGATATGTTTTAATACATATGCGTATTAAAAAATAATTAAAAAATAGATTAATTGAATATGATGTTATTAATGCGTGTTACTAACTGGTTTATTGAAGATTATCTGAAAGAAGAAAAAGATATTTACAAACGAGCAAAAATTGAGCTCACATGTAATTTATTGTTTTTTGTTGGGGTTTCTTTCCCTCTATTATCTATCGCGTATTTAATCTCTGAAAAATATAGTACCTTAATTATAACAGCCTTAGTTAGTTTATCCTTTTTAACACTATTATTTCTTTTAAAATATAGAAAAAACCTTAAGTTTATCTCAATTGTATTTGCTGTAATGAGCTATATAGTGTTAGTGGTTAATTTATTATTTGTAAAAGATACACCGCACGTAACCGATGGTTTTTGGATGATTCTTTCAGTACTATATACAATGTTTGTATTGGGGAAAAAGTGGGGCTTGACATATCTTTTAATTTATTCAGTACCTTTTCTAATCTATGCGAAGCAGTTATTAATTCCAGATATAGAGCTTTTTAATGAATTAAGTTCTGTAGGTTATTTTGCATTGTTATTAGAGTTCTGTATTGTTTTTATAAGTTATTATTTTTTATCAATACAGTTTTTTAAAGCTACAAGTTTTGCAGAAGAAAAATTAAAAGAAGTAAATGTTAAACTTCAAAAAGAAGGAGAAATAAAAGCAACTCTGTTAAAAGAAGTTCACCATAGAGTGAAAAATAATCTTCAAGTAGTCAATAGTTTGTTAAGATTTCAATCTCGAGAATTTGAAGATGAATACACTATTTCCATGTTTAAAGAAGCTCAAACAAGGGTGTTGTCAATGGCATTATTACATGAGAAAATGTATCGATCTGATAATTTAAATAATATAGATGTACAGGATTATATTAATTTGTTAGCCGAAGATTTAATTAAAACATATGTTGTAGGTAAAAAAATAAAGCCTGATATTGTTATTGAAGAAGTAGATTTAGGGATTGATACATTGATTCCTTTAGGGCTAATTATTAATGAAATAATAGCCAATGCTTTAAAATATGCTTTTGAAAACAAAAAAGAAGGGAGTGTTTTTGTGTACATTAAACCATTAGGTTATCGAAGCTATGAAATGATTATCGGTGACGATGGTTTAGGTATAAAAAAGGATGTAGAATCTATTGGTTTAGGAATTAAACTAATTAAAATGTTCACAAAACAATTAAACGGATCACTGGAAAAACTAAACCAACCAGGAGCGGTATTTAAGTTGGTTTTTGAAAAAATTGATTTAAAATAAAAGCTTTAAAGTGAGTTTATAATTTCACGATTCATTTCGTGAGTTCCATCAAATGTTAAGTATTTAATACGATTCCCAAAGATAGAATTCAAATATTTTTTTTCAAGATCTAAAATACCTGGGGTTACATACTCATCTTTATCACCAATGATAAACTTGATATTTGGAATGTGATTGAAATCCGTAGCAGTAAATTCATGTGGAACTTTTCCAGCGTATAAAAATAATGAATTGCATTTTAATTGTTGCTTAGCCACCCAGCGAGTAACAACTGATACTCCTTGTGAATATCCTAAAATATTAAAATGAACTGATTCTGGAATGTGCTCTGCTTGATAAACACTGTCTAAGTAATTTAATACATTTTCAATTTCAAAAGCAGTATTCTCTTTAGTTAGCCATGATGCGCCTACATGTGTAAATTTTCCACTTAAATATTGTTTTGCTTGAGCTTGTGGTGCTATAATGTAATTTTCTTCAGTATTTAGCTCATTAAAATATTGAATAAAATACCTGCTTAAAAAGCCTAAGCCATGACAAACAAACCAAACATTTTTTGTTTTTGATGTCAATTTATTTAAGGTAGAATAGGAATTATTTATAGTATAGGAAACTTCTTTTTCGGCACTCATATTTTATAGGTTTATATAAAGTCTTTAAATTTAGTTTCTTTAATCTTTGTCCATTCATTTTTTAAAATACCATAACAGCAAGTGCTGCGTCTAAAACCATCTTGCATTAATGTGTCTTTTCTTAGAATGCCTTCTAAAGCACCTCCAATTTTTTCAACAGCTTTTCTTGACCGAATGTTTCGTTCATCAATTCTAAATTCTACTTTTTCAAACTGTAAAGTTTCAAAAGCATATTGTAGCATTAAAAATTTCATTTGTTTATTAATTCCAGTTCCCTGAACTGATTTGCTAATCCAAGTCCATCCAATATGTAAAACTTTATTTTTGGTATTTATATTCCCAAACCTTGTACTCCCTACGAATTGTTCATTTGTTTTATCGAAAATAGCAAATGGTATGGCGGTTAAGTTTTCTCGAGAAGCTAATGCATTATTAATGAAAATTTGTAGTTCTTCTTTAGATTTAATGAAAGATGGAGAGTATTGTGTTAACTTATCTTCTAAAGCAATAACTTCCAGTTTATTGATATCTTTCTTCCGAAGAGGATAAAGGGCAACAAAATCATTCTCTAAAATAGGTTGGTAGTTCATTATGAATATATAGATTCGAATTAGTATTTTTACGCTATAAAAATAAAACAATGCAATTTGATAAAGAAGCTATTCTAGAAATATGTAATAACTTTTCTAAAAACACCTTAATGGAAACCTTGCAAATTCAGTATGTAGATGCAGGTGAAGATTTTCTTACAGCAAAAATGCCTGTAAACCCAAGTGTTTATCAACCAATGGGGATTTTACATGGAGGTGCATCTGTAGCTCTTGCAGAAAGTGTAGGTAGTGCTGCTTCTCATATTTTTATTGATGCCGAAAAGTATGTAGTTAAGGGATTGGAAATTTCTGCGAATCATTTAAAAAGCAAGCGTGAAGGAGAAGTTTTTGCAACTGCAAGAATAATACATAAGGGGCGTACAACTCATTTATGGGAAATTAGAATAGTTGATGAAGACGGTAATTTAATTTCGTTATGTAAAATGACTAATATTGTGTTACCTAAGTAAACGTATGGACCCTTTTTTTAAAGCACTTTCAAACCAATTAGACAATAAATTACCTTTTGTAGCATATAGAAAACCAAATGAAGTGTTGGTAAAAGGTATTTTACAATCAGATGCTGCTATTCATACAGTTACTGATTATTCTGAAAGCGGTTTTGTATTTGCTCCTTTTGATACAAATAAACAAATCTTATTAATTCCTTTTGAAAATTGTATTGAAACCCTTTTTGATGAAAATAAAAATGAGAGAGGTTCTGTGTTTGCCATAAATAATTTAAATGATAAGTCGCAGCATATTCAATTAGTTAAAGAAGGAATTATATCAATTGAAAAAACGGACTTGAACAAAGTTGTATTGTCGAGAAAAGTGGAATGTCCAATCGGAAATAACACTCCAATTGGTTTATTTAAAAATGCTTTAGTGGAGTATTTAAATGCATTTGTGTATTTATGGTATCACCCAGAAATAGGCTGTTGGTTAGGTGCTACACCTGAAGTGTTGTTACAAACACGAAATAATCAGTTTAAAACAATGTCTTTGGCTGGTACTCAAGTGTATGAAGATGATATAATATGGGGGGCAAAAGAACAAGAAGAACAACAGATAGTAACAGATTATATTGCTGAAAATTTAACAGCACAGGAGTTTGATTTTACTGTTAGCGATCCATATACCATAAAAGCAGGTGATTTGGCGCATATACGAGCTGATTTTACTGGAAGAATTAAAAACACTTCGGTCGCTTCTGATTTAAAAAAACTAATAAATTTATTACATCCAACACCAGCGGTTTGTGGATATCCTAAAGCAAAAGCAAAAAAATTTATTCTTGATGAAGAAGGATATGATAGACGTTTTTATACAGGTTTTTTAGGAGAGTTAAATATTGCATCCAAAAGAAAAAACAACAAGCGTAATACTGAAAATAGCGCTTACAGGTTTATTACAAATTCATCAAGTTTATATGTGAATTTACGTTGTATGGAGTTATACAAGAATAAAGTAAGTATTTATGTAGGAGGAGGAGTTACAGCAGGTTCCGATGCAGAAAAAGAATATGAAGAAACTTGTAATAAAATGAATACGATGAAAAAGCTAATAAAATCTTAGAATTATTTGTGAATCACTCTAAAATCGCCGTATTTTTGTAGCCTACAATTTTACAGATATATGTCAGGGACAACTTCAGAGTTAGAGGAAAGTAAAGCAGGGAAAGAATTATATAGTTATCAGAAAGGAGCAATCAGCAAAATTTTTAAAAGTTTTGAAGAGTCTCCAGAAGATTATCATTTGTTATACCAACTACCAACAGGTGGAGGTAAAACTGTTATCTTCTCAGAAATTGTACGCCAATTCTTAAAGCACCATAAGAAGAAAGTTTTGGTTATGACACACCGTATTGAACTATGTAGGCAAACATCTAAGATGCTTACTGGTTTTGCCGTTAATAATAAAGTTATTGATAGTAAAGCAAACCTTGATGATCAGAAAGATTATTCGTGTTTTGTGGCAATGGTTGAGACATTAAACAATCGATTGAATGATGACAAATTAGATATTTCAGATATTGGTTTAGTTATTATTGATGAGGCGCATTACAATTCGTTCACAAAACTATTCAAGTTTTTTGACAAGTCATTTATATTAGGAGTAACAGCAACACCGTTGAGTTCTAATATTAAATTACCAATGAGTGATAACTATCAAGAGTTAATTGTTGGAGAAACAATTGAATCATTAATTGAAAACGAGTTTTTATCACGTGCAGAAACATTTAGTTATAATGTAGGGTTAACCTCATTGATTGTTGGTGCAAATGGTGATTATACGGTGAAATCTTCAGAGGATTTATATACCAATCAGGATATGTTAAGTAAGTTGTTATACGCTTATGAAACACACTCTAAAGGAAAGAAAACATTAATATTCAACAATGGTATTAATACATCATTACATGTATATGATACGTTTAAAGCGGCTGGATATCCTGTTGCGCATTTAGATAATACGAACTCTAAAAAAGAACGTGCTGCCATATTAAAATGGTTTAAGGAAACACCTAATGCTGTATTAACTTCTGTAAGTATTTTAACAACTGGTTTTGATGAGCCTACAGTTGATACAATTATATTAAACAGAGCAACTAAATCATTGACTTTATATTATCAAATGATTGGTAGAGGGTCACGTATTATCAAAGGGAAATCTAAATTTTCTATTATTGATTTAGGAAATAACCTACATCGTTTTGGGCCTTGGGGAGCAGATTTGGATTGGCAAAAGATATTTAAGTCGCCTAATTTCTTTTTAGAAAACTTATTAAACGATGAAGAGTTAGAAAACAATTTCAAATACGAAATGCCTGAGGATATTCGTAAGGAGTTTCCAAATTCAAAGAAGGTAGCTTTTGATGTTAAAAAAACATACACAATCTCTGTCAAGAAAGGAGAATCTTCAAAAGTTGTATTAGAACGTTCTATTGAGCAACATGCTAAAATTTGTATTGAAAACAGTGAGGATGTATATGATGCATTAGCCTTAATGAAATTATTAGGAGAAGATATTGATTATAGAATAGACCGTTACACGAAATGTATTAGTCGTAGTACCTACAATTTTGTAGATTGGTTAAAAGATGACTATCGTAAAAAATTACGTGCGTTTTTAAGAGATAACTTCGATAGAATGTTTGAAGAAATTCACGGAAGACCAGCTGAGTAAAATACTCGGGTAAAAATATTCATAATAAAAAAGCTTCACTTTGTGAGGCTTTTTTTTATTTCAGAATTGAGGTTTATTATTAAGTTCCTTCCTCTCAAGGAGAAGGTTAGGATGAGGTGGTTTTTATCGGAATTAAATCACTCTTTCATCAGCTTTATAGGCACCACGTCTATGCAATATCCACTGTGCTTCATCTAATGGGTTTACACCTTTATATTCTCGAATAGTACCTTCGTCCTTAGGGCAGGTGTCATAACCATGAAATTGTAACCTTAAGCGTAGTTTACCACTTGTTATAGCGTTTAACTTGATGCTAAAGTCTAATGATGTAGCAACAGGAATAGTTCCTTTTAAGCTAAAGGTATCATCAATAAATTGTGGAGTATCAAAAGTAGCCCTTCGAGTACTTAGTTCAGAAGCTATTTTTCCTAATAAGGCTTCGTTAGCTTTTATTTCAAAACTCAATATAGGCTCTAATAAATGTGTTCCTCCGGTTTTTAATCCTTGCATGATTCCCATAGGGGTAGCTAAGTTAAAATCTCCAGGTCTGGAATGTATATTATGATCTTCTCCTTTTATTAAGGTGATTTTTACATCGGTAACTTCCCATCCTAAAATACCTTGTGCTAAAGCTTTGGGAATGGTGCGCTCAATTTCATTTTGATATTTAATATGTACATCGTTTTGTGAAACGATGGAACTATAAATAACTCCAGAATTTAAAGGAGCAGGCTCGATTAAAAAAGTCATGATTGCCCAACATGGTTTAGGCATCCAATACCTGATGTATCCTTCTGCTTTGGTACTGATGGTTTCTTTATATACTACTTGAGGATCGGTAAAACTTGTTTTTATTGAAAAACGTGTTGCTAAAACATGCTCTAAGACTTCAATTTGCATTTGTCCCATTAGCAATAGCTGCAACTCTTTTTTAGTCTTAAACCATTTGAATTTTAAGGAAGGATCTTCTCTATCTAATTGCTGAAGAGCTTCAGCTAACCCATTATAATCAGCATTATTATTTGGGGTAATTTGAACAGTAAGAACGGGAATGTGTAATTGAGGTAATTTAGGAATTCCTTCAGGATTTCCTAAAATATCACCAGATTTTGTTCCTAAAACGCCTGTAATAACACCTATGTCGCCAGCAGTTAAAACAAGATTGTCAATGTATTTAGTATGATGTAATTGCTTGGTCTGATTTATTTTTGATTCTAATTGTTGCGTATGATTGTAAATAGTTGATTTAGATGATAATTCCCCAGAAAAGACCTTTACATGAGCCATTGTACCAAAAACTTTATGATGTTCTAACTTAAAAACATAAGCTGATAGTTCTTTTTTGGTAGTTGTTTTTGAAGTAGGGCAATAATCAATTATACCATCCAACAGTTCGGTTACTCCAATATTATTTTTAGCAATTCCCGTAAAAATAGGAGTGATTTTATTGTCAATCGTGAGTTTTCGAATACTCTTTAAATATTCATCATCAGTTATGGTTTCAGAGTTTAAAAAACGCTCCAATAACTGTTCCTCACAATCTAAAATATGCTCAACTGTTTTCTCTTTAATAATGGTGCCAGTTGAGGTATTAAAAACAGGTGTGATAGCAGCATTTGTTAATCCATCATTTTCAGAGGTGTAAATTGCTACAGGTTTTGCTTTTAAGTCTTGTTCTAATTGTTCAATTGTAGTTTCTGTATCTGCACCTTGTCTGTCAATTTTATTAATAAATATGATTGTTGGTATTTGCAATTCTTGTAAGGAATCCCAAATATTCAGGGTATGTGCTTGTACACCTTCAACAGCAGAAACTACTAATATAACAGCATCAACTACACATAAAGCACGTTCTACTTCACTTGAGAAATCAACGTGACCAGGAGTGTCAATTAAATTGATTTTGGTGTCTTTCCATTCAAAAGAAGTGGTAGCTGCTTTTATGGAAATACCACGTTTTTTTTCAAGATCTAAACTATCTGTATTTGTAGAACCTTTATCTACACTACCAAGAGCTCTAATGGCTCCAGAGTTGTATAGAAAATGCTCCGTAAGTGTTGTTTTACCAGCATCTACGTGAGCCAAAATTCCAATATTGATAGTTTTTATACTCATGTTTATTTGTTAAATTTCCAAGCAACAAACCTGCTTTGCTTGTTTCCTTGAGCCATAACAATAGTTTTATGAGTGACTTTTAGTTTGTCAAGTTGCTTATATATTTTACGAAGATTCTCTTTTTTAGAAACTAAACATGTAAACCAGGTTACTTGGGTTTTGAATTCTTCACTTTGCTTTATCATTCTTTTAATAAACAAAGCTTCACCACCGTTACACCATAATTCATTAGCTTGTCCGCCAAAATTTAATTTAGAATTAGCTTCTAATCCTAAATTTTGTAATTTTCGTTTTGTCCCTTTGTTAGCTTCTTTTTCAGATGCGTGAAAAGGAGGGTTGCACATACTAAATTGGTATTTTTCTCCTTTTTTAATGATTCCTTTAAA
>Ga0105354_1001895_pt1 | contig 12794 bp, 11 predicted proteins | sample GOMGulsemesocosm_FD_83658 | JGI IMG/M metagenome (GOLD analysis project Ga0105354, IMG submission 83658) | Methane-oxidizing microbial communities from mesocosms in the Gulf of Mexico - GOM9B Gulf of Mexico | ecosystem: Environmental > Aquatic > Marine > Cold seeps | place: USA: Gulf of America...
CCATGCCAAAGGTCGCAATCCAAATCTCATTATTATTAATTTGTAAAATATCTTTAACCCAGATTTTGCTTAATGGTTTTGAATTAGAGCTCAATTCCTCTGACCGTTTGAAAATCTGAGACTTTTGATCAAACCATGCAAAACCGCGGGTTTTTGTACCAATCCAGATAAAGCCTTTGTTATCTTGATATAACCGAGTAATGTATTCCCCTAAAAAAGGCGCATCATCGATATTAAATGGTTTAAAATTATTGAAGTTACCGCTGGTATAATCTCGGTTATATAAACCAGAATCAGTACCTGCCCAGAGAATGTTATTTGAATCTAACAATAAACTAGTGATATTTTTATTTTTAAAGCTGTTATTTGAGCCTATGATTTTTTTCGTTTGATAAAATTTAAAATCTATATAATCAAGACCTTTTGTTGTCCCAATCCAAATACCTTTATTGGAATTTAAAAGTAATGCGTTAATTTTATTTGAGGAGATAGAGTTATTTATTCTAGAGGATTTTATAGGTTTAAAATGAGAATTAGTTTGAGAATAAACTGATATACCGTGGTTTTTAGTACCAATCCATAAAGAACCATCAGGAGATTCGATAATTGCAGTGATATAGTTTCCTGAAAGTGATTTTTCATCATTTTGTTGGTGTTTAAACAGTTTAAATTGATAACCATCGAATCTAAGTAATCCATTCTTTGTACCAATCCAAATAAAACCCTTTGTATCTTGAAATATCTTTGTCGTAATTTCTTCAGGAATATGTGATGAAAAATCTATGGACTCGAATGATAATTGTCCAAGCTTTTCAGAAGCGCAATAGGAGTAAACTGAGAATATTAAAAATAATATGCCTAAAACAGACTTCATAATAAAGTTGATAGTTTTATTATAAAAATAAGAGAAGCCATGAGACATTGTTATTTTTATATCCTTATAGTCCTATTTAACTACAAGATTAGGATAATATTAATTAAATTGCATTGTTTTGGCTTATTACTCTATTATATTTTCTCCGCCATCATCCATATTGCTAGGGCGTTGCCAATATGTATATTGTGGCGTCCAATCACTTAATCCGATACCCGCTAATCCAAGTAAACTCCACATTGAACAATAAAGATCGCCAGGTCCAAATATACAGGTATTTTTCTGAATAATTTTATTTGCTACTTTCTCATAAACAATTGCCCCAGGCATATTATTTTGATCTTTCATTACTGTTTGCTCTGAAATGTAATTACTATTCATATGCGATGCTGTATTAAAATGCCAGCCACGAGAGCTCGCAAACTTTCTTTGTATTTTAGGAGCATCTTTTGAGACTAAAACCACAGACATCACAGATTCTAAATGAGGTAATACCACTTCCGATAATTAAGTGACCAGTCAGAGCTTATGAGGTTTTACAATTCTAGGCATGTTAGTGAATTAATGGTTATTCCCTTTAGAACTGACATAACAACGAAGTGTAAATCCTCTGAAGCTCCTTTTAGGGGGTTTCAAAGCGCTTTATGTTGCGTTATTGATTTTGATAAGGGAACATTGTCTACAATCAATGCCTTTCCTAAAGCGCTTTGAATTCCCGCTGAGTGACCAGTTAATTAACGGAAATGGTATCAATACCATTAAAACCATCAGCCCATAAAGTACAGTAACGACAGGCTTGTCCCATATTATGGATCACGAGTAATAATTTTTTGTCTGCAAATAAACTAGATAAATCAGTTTTTCCGTTCAAAGTCTCAAATTGATAGTTTCTAATTTCTAGGTCATTTACTGATGATTTTTTTAAATCTATCAGTTGCTGATTTAAATCATATATTTGTTTTTCAAGTGATTGGATTTGTTCTACTGACATAGTATTACCAAGATAAATAGGGACTGGTAAATTATAGAAGAAAAATTGATATTTAAGAGGAAGGGTAGTGAATGAGGTAAAAATAAAAAAACCAGATCAAAAATCTGGTTTTTTATAATGAAATAAACTTAGCTAATATTAAGCAACAGTTAGAATCTTCATCGTATTACTCGCGCCAACAGTTTCCATTGCGTCACCGTGAGTTAAAATCACTTTATCACCTGAAGATAAAATACCTTTCTCAACTAAAGTATTTAATGCTTCTTTAGTTAAATCATTTGCTTCAAATTGCGTTGAATCAAACTCCACTGGATAAACACCACGATAAAGCGCTGTTTGACCTAATGTCATTGAATGACGAGATAAAGAGTAAATAGGTAATGAAGAGGTAATACGTGACATTAACTTAGCAGTACTACCAGATTCTGTTAAAGCAACAATCGCTTTAATGCTGTCTAAATGATTAGCGGCATACATAGCTGCTAATGCAACAGTCTCAGATGCATTTTCAAACATACATTCAAGTCTATGCTTAGATACATGTGTTTCAGGTTGAGATTCTGCACCTTTACAAACACGCGCCATAGTCGCTACTGTTTCTTCAGGGTAATCACCGGCTGCAGTTTCTGCAGAAAGCATTACGGCATCAGTGCCATCAAGTACTGCATTTGCAACATCCATAACTTCTGCGCGTGTCGGCATAGGGTTATCGATCATTGATTCCATCATTTGTGTTGCTGTAACTACCACACGGTTTAATGTACGAGCTCGTTGAATAATAAGTTTTTGTTTACCCACTAATTCAGCATCGCCGATTTCAACACCTAAATCACCACGTGCAACCATAACTGCATCTGATGCAAGTACGATATCATCAATTGCTTCAACAGATTCAACTGCTTCAGCACGTTCTATTTTAGCTAAAAGTTGTGCTTTGCTACCCGCTTGGTTTGCTAAGTTACGAACGTGGCGCATATCATCGCCGCTACGAGGGAAAGATACCGCAATATAATCAACTTCAATTTCTGCAGCTGTAATTAAATCTGCTTCATCTTTTTCAGTAAATGCAGGAGCAGTTAAACCACCACCTAAACGGTTAATTCCTTTGTTATTAGATAATACACCGCCAACAGTAACAGTCGTATAAACTTTATTTCCATCAATAGAGTCAACTACAAGCTGAATTAAACCATCATTTAAAAGTAATAAATCAGAAGGAGATACATCATTTGGTAATTCTTTATAGTCAATACCAACACCGTTGATATCGCCTTCACCTAGACCTAAGTCAGCATCAAGAATAAACTTAGCGCCTACTTCTAGTGTTACTTTAGAATCTTTGAAAGTAGAAACTCGGATTTTAGGGCCTTGTAAATCAGCAAGAATAGCAACATGACAACCTAATTTTTTTGCGATGATACGTGTTTGTTCTGCACGGTCTTTATGATCTTGAGCTACACCATGGGAAAAGTTTAAACGAACAACATTTGCGCCAGCTTTGATGATTTTTTCTAAATTATTATCTCTATCTGTGGCTGGTCCAAGTGTTGCAACGATTTTAGTGCGTCTAGGCATCTTATGCTCCTGATTGTATATATTTATAATGCTGACTAACCTGATAGTCATATTATCATACTGAAGGTCAATTATGACAAAAGTATGACACCGGTGTCATGTTTCGTCAACTGATTTGTAAAAAGTGTGAAAAGGGTAGTAAAAAACACGATAAATTTAGGTTAATTTTAATCAAGCATTGAAAGGTATTTATAATACCCTATAATGCGCGAGTTTATCATTCAAATTTTACAGAATGATATTTTAGTTATGATACACACTCATATAAATTAATACTTTCGCTCTTCGGGAGAAATACATGCAGGTTGCATTAGTTGGTTTAGGCGTCATGGGTAAAAACCTGGCACTAAATTTAATAGAAAAAGGTGTCACTTTAGTTGCATATGACAAGAATCCAGATGCAGGAGAGGATTTATTACGTTTAGCTAAGTCTGAAGGTACAGCTGAGCGCTTACATATCGTATCAGATATCGGTGATATGGTTCGTAGACTTGAAGCACCACGTTCTATTTTATTACTAGTTCCAGCCGGTGAATTAGTAGACCGTGTATGTCTTGAGCTTGTAGAAGCAGGCGTTGAAATCAATGATATGATTATTGATTGTGGTAATAGTAACTATAAAGATGGTATTTCTCGTAAGCTTAAGTACCAAAATAAATTTGAATTTGCCACTATGGGGATTTCAGGCGGAGCAGAAGGTGCGCGTCACGGTCCTGCAATGATGGCAAGTGGCTCTGAAGGGGGTTGGGAACGTATAGAACCTTCTTTTGAGAAAATAGCTGCTAGCTTTAACAATGAATCTTGTTTTGCACGTGTGGGCCACTCAGCGAGTGGGCACTTTGTAAAAATGGTTCATAACGGTATCGAATATGCTTTAATGCAACTTATTGCTGAAATGTATCAATTATTACGTGATGGATGCGGAAAATCGCCTAAAGAAATCGCTGCCATTTTTGATACTTGGTCTGAAGGCGAATTACAAAGTTACTTATTATCAATTTCAAGCCATATCCTTAAGCTTGAAACAAGTAACAACGAATCTTTAGTCGATTTAATTGATAATCGCGTTGGCGCTAAAGGCACGGGCCTTTGGACTGCTCAAAATGCACTAGAGCTGGGTATCGCGGTACCTTCTTTAGTTGCAGCAGTACAAGCGCGTCATCTTACAAATACCAAAGAAACGCATGCAGCAAAAGAAATGACTTATGCGTCAAAAAACACTTCAAAAGTTAAAATAGATTTAGAAGAGTTAAAGCAGGCATTCCACCTTGCTAGTCTATTAGCTTATCGTCAAGGTTTAGCGTTAATTAAAGGTGCTTCTCGTTCACATCAGTGGAAAGTAGACCTTGGTAAAACACTTCAAACTTGGCGTGCAGGTTGTATCATTCGTGCTGATTACTTAGATCAAATTGCACAAGGTGTTGAATTTGTAGATACACTTGAAAGTGAATCTGATGCGTTACGTAAAATATCTGGTTTAGCAATTGCTTCAGGTTTAGCTTTTCCTGTATTAACTGCAAGCCAAACATACTTAGCGACTTTAACAACACCGAGTAATGGTCACTTAGTTCAAGCACAAAGAGACTACTTTGGTGAGCATGGTATTAAAACGCATAACGATGGTACTTGTCATTTAACTGATCTTGTAGATATCGACGCAAAAGTAAGATAGTAAACCTATTGCGCAGTTTGCTTAAGGCAACTGTGCAGTAGTAAAACTTTAACCCCAAATCATTCTTACTTTAATATTTGGTTCTGTCTTCTTGATAGAATCAAATATTTATTAACATCTTACCCATTACATTCTATTATTCTACTTTAAATATCCCATATTAAGTTTTTGCTACGAATTTCTAATTCGACATGCAAAAATTCTATAAAGAGAGCCCGATGAAAACATGTTGGACAAAACATTTAACAGATGAACAAAAAGCAGTATGTGAACATGGCGGTACTGAATATCCACATACAGGTGAATACAATAACCACTTTGAAAAAGGAGTTTATGCGTGCGTTTGCTGTAATCAACCATTATTTGATGGCAGTCAAAAGTTTCAAACAGGTTGTGGTTGGCCTGCTTTTGTAAAACCTGTCGAAAATTCAGTGAGATATTTAGTCGATGAAACCCATGGCATGAAACGCACTGAAGTACGTTGTAATAAGTGTGACTCACATTTAGGTCATGTATTTGATGATGGGCCAACACCAGAGGGCACCAGGTACTGTATCAATTCTATTTGTTTAAGTTTTGAATAGTTTCAGAAATAAAAAATCCCTCGCTAGAGGGATTTTGGGGGTTTCTCAACATCTTTGACGTTGGGAATGAGGTCGGTATATTCGCTAAGTTTGATACTCAGCAATAAATTTTTTTTAGGTTTTAGCTTTAATCAAACTTCATTTCAGGAATATCACCTTCAACAATGAGTTTCCCAGCTGTTTTAGCGATAATCTCATCAACCGGTACGCCAGGTGCACGCTCTAATAAATGAAATGCACCATCTTTAACTTCTAATACAGCTAAATCAGTTACTATTTTCTTTACGCAATTAACACCCGTTAAAGGTAAAGTGCAAGATTCTAATAATTTAGATTCACCATGTTTATTGGCGTGAGTCATCGTTACTATGATATTTTGTGCGCCTGCAACTAAGTCCATTGCACCGCCCATACCTTTAATCAGCTTTTTTGGGATCATCCAAGAAGCAATCGACCCATTTTGGTCAACTTCAAAAGCACCTAGTACAGTTAAGTCTACGTGACCACCCCGTATCATTGCAAAGCTTTCGGCACTATTAAATATTGCCGCACCTGTGGCTGCTGTAACGGTTTCTTTACCCGCGTTGATCATATCTGCATCAACTTCATCTTCAGTTGGGAATTGACCCATGCCTAAAAGACCATTTTCAGACTGTAACATGACTTCAATATCATCAGGTACATAGTTCGCAACTAGGGTAGGGATGCCAATTCCTAAGTTTACGTAATAACCATCTTGTAATTCTTGTGCAACACGTTTAGCAACTTGTTCTCTTGATAAAGACATTATAATTCTCCGTATTGCTTATTTAGATGGGCGTGTCGTAACACGTTCGATACGTTTTTCAAAAGAACCTTTGATAACACGGTTTACGTAAATACCCGGTGTATGAATTTCACTTGGTGATAATTCACCTGGTTCTACAATTTCTTCTACTTCTACAACTGTAATTTTACCTGCTGTTGCAGCGAGAGGGTTAAAGTTCATAGCTGTATGGCGAAAAACAAGGTTACCGTATCTATCTGCTTTCCATGCTTTTACGATTGCAAACTCACCTGTGATAGATTCTTCTAAGATATATGGGCGACCATTAAATTCTTTTACTTCTTTACCCTCTGCGACGGGTGTACCGTAACCTGTTGCAGTGTAAAACCCAGGAATACCCGCTCCGCCAGCACGCATTTTTTCTGCTAATGTACCTTGAGGTGTTAATTCAACATCAATTTCGCCGCTTAATAATTGCTGTTCAAAAAGTGCATTTTCACCTACATAAGAGGCGATAATTTTTTTAATTTGTTTATCTTGTAATAAAATGCCGAGACCAAAATCATCAACACCACAGTTATTAGAAACGACTGTTAAATCTTTTGTGCCCTGCTTTTTGATTTCAGCGATTAAACCTTCTGGAATACCACATAAACCAAAACCACCAGCAATTACAGTATCGCCGTCTTTTAGGCCATGCATGGCCTCTTCATAACTAGAAACTACTTTATCGAAACCTGCCATTTGGGCGTGCTCCCTTAATTTGTTTGATTTCATACCCATACTTTTATAAATACGGGTATATACTACTTAAAAGATAAATCTCAAATCATAATTGAGAAGAGTAAATAGCTAATTTACTCGCTCTGATTTGCTTGTATCGCAAGTGATACTTTACTGGCTGGAACTTTATTTAATGCTTTAGATATTTGCCAACCCGCTTTCGACAGTCTTTTTATATCAATATTAGTATTAATGCCAAGTCCATCAAGCATATAAATTAAGTCTTCAGTGGCAACATTTCCTGACGCACCTTTAGCATAAGGGCATCCACCTAAACCTGCTACTGCCGCGTCAACAGTGGCTATGCCAAGCTTTAGAGCAGCGTAAATATTTGTCAACGCTTGTCCATATGTATCATGAAAATGTACAGCAAGCTTATTTGCAGGAATATCTTTAAGTAAAGCGCTAATCAATTCTTCAGTTTTACCAGGTGTACCAACACCTACCGTATCGCCAAGGCTTATTTCATAACAGCCCATGTCTAGCAACATTTTAGATACACGCACAACCTCAGATATTTCTACGTCTCCTTGATAAGGACAGCCCATTACGCAGCTTACATAGCCGCGTACTTTAATGTTATGTTCATTGGCAAAAGACATAATCTCTTTAAAGCGTGCAATACTTTCGTCAATTGAACAGTTGATATTCTTTTGACAAAAAGCTTCACTGGCAGCTGTAAAAATAGCAAATTCTTTAATACCCGCTTCAAAAGCAAGTTGTGCACCTTTTAAGTTAGGTGTTAAAGCACTAAATTGTGCAGTGCTGTGATCTAGAGATTCAATAACAAGTTTAGAATCAGCCATTTGTGGTACCCATTTGGGTGATACAAATGCACCAGCTTCAATATGTTTAACACCGGCTTCTACTAATCCGTTAATCAGATTAATTTTATCTTCAGTTGTGACTTTTGATTCATTTTGTAGACCATCACGCGGGCCTACTTCAACAACTTTAACAAAAGAGGGTAAAAGTGAAAGTGTCATAATTAAGCGCCTTCTTGAGCAACAATGGCAAGCAAGTCACCGTGAGATACCAATTCACCTTCATCAAAGCAGAAGCTGGTTAGGGTGCCATCATAAGGTGCTGTGAGTGTGTATTCCATTTTCATGGCTTCTATTACAACAATCGCATCCCCTTTTCTAACTTCTGTATTAAGCGTTAAAAGATGTTTAACGACAGTACCATTTAAAGGTGCCGCTAAAGAGGCATCATCATTTTCAACATCACTTACATAATGTTTGTCTTTTAATTGATATCTGTGTGTTGTTGCTAAATACATAAGCTCAATTTGCTTTTGATCTAATATATAATCAGCTGTGTATTTAACACCGTCAATATTGGCATTGATATGTTGTTCATTGATGAAGATATCTGCAGTAATTGATTCATCATTAATTGTTAATGTATAACTAGAGCCATTACATACTGCTGATATGTCGGATAGTTCTGTAAATGGGATCTTGATGTTATTAGCTTGATTTAATCTGAAACCTTGTTGCTTGTTCCATGCGGACCCACAATTTTGATTTTTTATAGAATCTAAATATACAAGGCTTGCAAGGATATTACAGATTTTAAGATCCGCATTATCTACTTGAACTAACTCTTCTTGGTTTTCATCGATAAAATGGGTATCTGGCTGAGATTTAACAAAACCGTCATGACTTGCTAAGTTATGCAAGAAAGAGACATTGCAATGGAACCCTGCTAAATGAAATTCTTCTAATGCAGACTGTAATCTTTTAATCGCTAAATCACGGGTTTCATCCCATACGATTAACTTTGCAATCATAGGGTCGTAAAAACTGCTGATTTCACTGCCTGTATTTACACCGGTATCAATGCGGATATGTTTAGAGTTTAGTGGTGTAGTTAGTAGCTTAATAATACCTGAACATGGCATAAAATCAGATGATGGGTCTTCAGCATATATACGTGCTTCTAATGAGTGACCTGTTAAAGTGATATCTTCTTGTTTTAAAGCTAAAGTTTCATTTGATGCAACACGAATTTGCCACTCAACTAAGTCAACACCAGTGACCATTTCTGTTACTGGATGTTCAACTTGAAGGCGGGTATTCATTTCCATAAAGAAAAATTCATCGCCACATAATAAGAACTCAACTGTGCCAGCACCTTGGTAATTAATGGCTTGCGCACAACGTACCGCAGCTTCACCCATTTCTTTTCTAAGTGAATCTGATAATTGTGGTGCAGGGGCTTCTTCAATTACTTTTTGATGACGGCGTTGTAATGAACAGTCTCTATCGCCTAAATAAACACAGTTTCCGTGATTATCAGCAAATATCTGCACTTCTACATGGCGAGGTTTGGTTACATATCTTTCAAGTAACATTTGATCATTTCCAAAGCCTGAAATTGCCTCACGCTTTGCTGACGCCAGCATCGCCATAAATTCATCTTGTGAATTTACGATACGCATACCTTTACCACCACCGCCAAAAGCAGCTTTGATTAAGATTGGATAACCCATTTTATTTGCTTCATCAAATAAAAATGATTCATCTTGGTTATGGCCATAATAACCAGGTACTAATGGCACATTTGCTTCAGCCATAATTTCTTTTGAGCGAGATTTTGAACCCATGGCTTCAATAGCTGATTCTGGTGGTCCTACAAAAGCAATATTGTTATCTTTACATAAACGAGAAAATTCACAGTTTTCAGATAAAAAGCCATAACCTGGATGAATGCAATCTGCACCAGCACGTTTTGCAACTTCAATTATTTTACTTGAAACTAAGTAAGAGTCTTTACTTGGCGCTGGGCCGATATGGTAAGCTTCGTCAGCTTGTTGCACGTGTAAAGAGTTTTTATCTGCATCTGAATAGACAGCAACGGTTTTAAGTCCTAAACGTTTGGCTGTTTTTATAACGCGGCAAGCGATTTCGCCACGGTTTGCAATCAGTATTTTTTTTAACATTGTTTATTACCTTTCTATGCTCAATCGTTTATGTTTTATTGTTGCCAATTTGGCGCGCGTTTATCAAAAAATGCACTTAAACCTTCTTGACCTTCAACTGATACACGAATTGAAGCAATACGTTCAGCCGTTAAATCTTGTAATTCTTGTGTGATTTCTTTATTTGCGACATCTACGATAAGTTCCTTTGCAGCAACAACTGCTTTAGGACTGTTGTTTAAGATGCTATTAACTGAATCATTGACGGTTGATTCTAGTTCTTGTGTCACTTCATGGATCAGGCCAAGCTCTAATGCTTTATCGGCTTTAAAAATTTCAGCGGTTAAAAAATATCGGCGAGATTGTCTTTCACCTATCGCTTTTATTACATAAGGGCTAATTACTGCAGGGATCAAACCAAGCTTTACTTCACTTAAACAAAATTTTGCATCTGGTGTTGCAAAAGCAATATCACAACAGGCAATTAAACCTAATGCACCGCCAAATGCAGCTCCTTGTACTTGGCATATTGTTGGCATAGGACAGTTTGCTAATGTATGCATTAATTTAGCGAGTTGTTGTGAATCAGCAAAGTTATCTTCAAAGTCATTATCAGCCATGGATTTCATCCAACCTAAATCAGCGCCTGCTGAAAAGTGACGGCCTTCACTTTTTAATACTAAAACACGCACGTTTTCATCACATGCCTGCGTAATAACATCGATTAGTTGAATTATTGTTATGTCATCAAATGCATTATGAACTTGTGGGCGATTTAAAGTGATTGTTGCCACTTCATTTGAAATCGTTAAATTTACAGACATGAGATTTCCTGTCAGTTTTAGAGGTGTTACCACCTCTATTTATATGCCACAAAGTGGCTTAAATTGATAACCACAAAGTGGTTTAAATAAATCTGCATAACAGATTTATTTACATACGAAATACACCAAAGTTTGATTCTTTTTCAGGTGCATTTTTAGATGCACTTAAAGCTAAACCAAGAACATGACGTGTTTGAGCGGGGTCGATTATGCCGTCATCCCATAAGCGGGCACTGGCGTAATATGGATGTCCTTGCTCTTCATATTGATCAATTATAGGTTTTTTAAAGTCAGCCACTTCTTGCTCAGACATTGAAGCACCTTTACGAGCTAAACCATCTTGTTTAACTTGTGTTAATACACCTGCTGCTTGCTCACCACCCATTACTGAGATTCGAGAATTAGGCCACATCCACATCATAGTCGGTTCAAATGCGCGTCCACACATACCATAGTTACCGGCACCATATGAACCACCAATAAGTACAGTGAACTTAGGCACATCAGCACATGACACTGCCATTACCATTTTAGCGCCGTGTTTTGCGATGCCTTCAGCTTCGTATTTTTTACCTACCATAAATCCGGTAATATTTTGTAAAAATACTAATGGAATTTTTCTTTGTGCACAAAGTTGAATAAAGTGAGCACCTTTTTGCGCAGATTCTGAAAATAAAATGCCGTTATTTGCAACTATGCCTACTGGCATGCCATAAATTTTAGCAAAACCACATACTAACGTTTCACCAAAGTATTTTTTGAATTCGTCAAATGCAGAGTCATCAACTGTACGGGCGATGACATCACGTACATCAAATGGTTTTTTAAGATCAGTACCAACAATGCCATAGATTTCTGAGGCGTCATATCTTGGTGGTTTCCCTTCCTCTACAAAAAGAGCAGTAGGGCGGTTATGATTAATACGTTCAATACATTGGCGTGCAATTGATAATGCATGTTCGTCGTTATCAGCATAATGATCGGCAACACCTGACACTTTACAATGAACATCAGCACCGCCTAAATCTTCAGCAGAAACAACTTCACCCGTAGCCGCTTTAACTAAAGGTGGGCCTGCTAAAAAGATAGTACCTTGATCTTTTACTATAATACTTTCGTCAGCCATTGCTGGTACATATGCACCACCTGCAGTACATAAACCCATAACAACAGCAATTTGAGGAATGCCTTTGCCTGACATACGTGCTTGATTATAAAAAATACGACCAAAATGTAATTTGTCTGGGAATACTTCATCTTGTTCTGGTAAGTTTGCGCCACCGGAATCTACAAGGTAGATACATGGTAAATGACATTGCTCAGCAATATCTTGTGCTCTTAAATGTTTTTTAACCGTTAGCGGAAAATATGTCCCACCTTTAACAGTGGCATCATTGGCAATGATCATACATTCAATGCCTTTTACACGAGCGATACCTGCAACAATACCTGCACACGCGATATCTTGATCATATACGCCGTGAGCTGCAAATTGTGAGATTTCCAAAAATGGTGAACCTTCATCAATTAAAGTATCTATACGATCACGCACAAACATTTTACCGCGGCCTTGGTGTCTTTCAATTAATGCATCACCGCCACCTTTAATAAATTTTGCTGTTTGTTTATGTAGATCTTTTACTAATTCACTCATGGCAGCTTGTTTTTCAACAAAGACTGGATCGTGACTGTTAATTTGAGATTTTAAAATGGTCATATTTTCCCCTGAACTTATACGCTAATTTATTTTTGTGAATTTATGTTCTAACGACTTTCACTAAATAATTCACGACCAATTA
>Ga0105354_1001897_pt1 | contig 12786 bp, 11 predicted proteins | sample GOMGulsemesocosm_FD_83658 | JGI IMG/M metagenome (GOLD analysis project Ga0105354, IMG submission 83658) | Methane-oxidizing microbial communities from mesocosms in the Gulf of Mexico - GOM9B Gulf of Mexico | ecosystem: Environmental > Aquatic > Marine > Cold seeps | place: USA: Gulf of America...
CAAGGCTCAAAGTCACAAAATGCGCGATACTCTTCAAATACAGTGACTAGTTGTGGTAAATAATGTTCGTTTATTCTTATTATTTTCATATTAAATCCTTTTCAATTTTTTCAACTATATTCTCGCACATTAAATGAGTGGCTAAAATATCTTCTAAGCGATTTTGATTTGCAGTTCCCTTTTTCACATCAATAAGCCAATCGTGGATCATATTTTCAAAACCTCGCGTATATAAATGACTCTGCCAATCGCTAAATCCTAATTGAGTTAATTGGCCAGACTCATAATGTTCACCTCTTACTAAGCTTTTTATTTGGTACTTTTCACCATCTAAAAATATATCTAATTGCTCTTCGGTAATGCCACTTATACGGTTCATTGAACCTTCAACAAAAGTATTGAGGTGTTTAAATTGGATATGCACATTAGCAAGTAAGTCATCTTGCATAAATGCATTCACTTGTATTTTATCTGGAGTTTCATTAGGTGCTAACTTAGCTAAAAATCGTAAACCATCAACTAAATGAATAAAATCGTTATAAACGAATTCTCGGGGAGTTTCAGCTAAACCAATACGATTTTTCTGCCAGCGAATATGAACAGCGTCTTTTTCTGCTAAAGGTTTTATGAGCGGTGCAAAACGGCGATTAAAACCAACATAAAATGGAAGATTATGAGTCTTAGCTAAATTTACTAATGTTTCACATTCCGCAAATGATAAACTTAAAGGTTTATCAACAAAGGTCGCAATACCTGCCAACAAACTTTGCTGTGCTATTTTAAAATGGCTTGAAGTTGATGTATGGACCATCACAGCATCAGGTTTACTGCTAATTAAGTCATTTATATCAGTATATGTTTCATTGATACGATATTGATTTTTTAGTTCCGCTAAAATATCTGGGTTTCTGGTACATAAAATTGGTTGAATATTTTTATGATTGGCGATTATAGGTAAATATGCTTTTTGGGCGATATCACCTAACCCAATTAGTGCAATACGAAGTTTTTTCAAAATACCTTTTATAACCTATATTTAAATACTGTTTAAACATATTGGGGACAATATTAGCTATTTTCAATAACCTGTACTTCAACATATGCTTTAAAGCGCCAGAATAGGTTTTATACCAATTCTTTTAATTTAGTGATCTAATATAAATTAGGATAAATTTTCAAGAGCAAGGCGCTTGATTGAGCAATAGCTGGCTATTGGGAATGAAAGCAACGCAGTTATTGTCTATTTAGACCATTTAGATTGATCATGTATTTATTGGAATTGGTATTATTTAGCTTTGTTGCCTTTAGTGTATTTTATACCTGACTATGTAGGCTATTTTTTACCTAAGATTAAATGGCTTAATGTCCTGATTGTAGTCAGCATTATAGTGCCAACAATATCTTTTTTAATTATCCCTTTGGCGCAAAAGGTAAATACACTTACCCAAATAAAAGACTGTCACTAGGATATATACAAATGATGAATATTGATAATATATAGCTTGGCTTATATAAATTAATGGCTTACAAATACCGCTCTTTCGCTTTGAGAAATGAAGTTTTTTAACTCTTGATTAAATTTCTGGTTTTTTTCTATCGTCGCGTTAATAAAGTTAAATTTATCAATTGTGTCTTGGTTTTTAAATTCTGTTTGAAAGTGATTTTTAGATTCTGAAAAGTTTTCTATTGTATGAACTTCACTAGATACTGTGTATATTTCTGATTGCATATTTGACAGTAATAAATAAGAAAATAGTACACCATTACATGCCACTGAAAATAATATTGCACTTGTCGTATTTAACATCAAAGAAAATCGGTTTTTCATAATTTAGTCCATTCATTATTTTTACCGTTTTAGTATAAAAGTTAAATATGGATTAAATATGGATCAATCCTAATTACTATAAAGCAAAATTTAAAATGATATTAATACAGTTACAAATACGAGTTTTATAAAATATTTGTATTTTTTATAAAATGAGTCCATTAATATTACGCAATTAAAAACCAAAACAATAATATAACGAAATTTTCTCGGTATTATGTTCTTAAAGGTAATAGTTTAAATATATGGTTAAAGTATTAATCGTTGAAGATGAAAGCATGATAGCTGCGCAAGTTGCTAAATATATTACTCGAGAGGGTTATCAACCGATAATATTAAATTCTGGTGAAAAAGTAATTGAAACCGTAAAACAACAACTGCCAGATATTATCATCTTAGATGTCATGCTTCCTATGAAAGATGGCATTTCTTGTTGCAAAGAAATTCGCGAATTTTCAGATACGCCTATTATAATGTTAACGGCAAAAAAGACTGAAAATGATCGTGTCGTTGGCTTACAAGCTGGTGTAGACGATTATGTTTGCAAACCTTTTAGTGCTAAAGAGTTAATGTTAAGAATTAAGGTTATATTAAAAAGGGCCGGTATCACAAATAAAGTTGAAGATTCAGGGTTAATTTTAGATAAAGATGGTTTTTTACTAAAGCACCAAAGTAATGAGGTGAAATTAACTAATCTAGAGTTTTCACTTTTAAAGTTACTTATGCATAAACCTGGGCGTATTTATTCAAGAGAGCTGATCCTTGAATTGGCGTACAATAATAACCGAGATATTTCAGATCGTGCAATTGACAGCCATATAAAAAATATACGTAAAAAAATTCGTAAACTTAATATAGAAAAAAATGTCATTGAAACAATTTATGGCGCAGGCTTTAGGTTTATCGCTTTAGATTAAAGCTATACCAATTAAATTGATATAGCTTCCGTAGCCCTTTAAAGTACCTTATTACTCGCCTGAATGATTAAAAGCACTATTTCGTTATCGCTATTATTTAATAAGCCATGCTCTCCAAAAGGCCTATTTAATATCATATCCCCTTCACCTATTGATTGCTGTTTTCCATCAATGGTCATAACGCCTTGACCTTTTAGTATGATATACATCTCTTCTTCATCTGTATGTCGGTGTAGTCCCATAGATGTTTTAGGTGGCATAACAACCCTTAATGCAAAATCCCAAACACCATTCAGATCTTCACGGCGGAAGACTTTTTGAATTTCAATAGTCCCCACTCCGCCATGACTATTTTTATCCGTTACTTTTTCGCATGTAATATAGTTTTTAATCATAATTAATCTATTTATTATTCACTTCAAGCTCTTGAGAATAGTCAGCTGACTTTTTAGTTAAATTTATAAATTGGCTTGCAAATAATGAAGCAACAGCAATCAATGCGCCGGCATAAAATACCAATGAATTATCGATTAACCAAATCAAACCAAAGGTTGCTGGAATAACAACCGCTGCAATATGATTGATGCTAAAACTAACAGCTGAGTTTGATGCGATATCTTTAGGGTCTGCTATTTTTTGAAAGTAAGTTTTTAAGGCTATTGCCATAGCAAAAAACAAATGATCAATTACATACAGCACGGCAGCAATATCAGCAGATTCGACGACAGCATAACCTACAAAAACAATCACCAAACCAGAGTACTCTAATGTAAGTGCTTTTTTCTCACCCACTTTACCTATCCAAGCGCCAATTTTAGGTGCTAAAAAGAAGTTTATAACATGGTTTATCATATAAAGCAGTGTGATTTGTTGAACACTATAGCCAAATTTTTCTACCATCAGAAATCCAGCAAAAACCACAAAAATTTGTCTACGGGCGCCCGATAAAAAGGTCAATAAGTAATATAAACGGTATCGTTTTCGTAGAATTATTTTTTTATGCTGGGCATGTTTCACTTCAAATTTTGGCATGGCCATAAAGAGCCAAATCGTCAGGCTTAGCCCTGTTAAACCGAAAAATAAGTATAAAAATTGATAGCTAGTAGAGAAATAGCTAAACCCTAACCAAATAAGGCCATAACAAACTAAAGATGCAGCTGATTTAATTGACATTAACTTACCCAATTTTTCAGCTGTTTCATCTTTATTAAACCATTGTAAGCTTAATGATGTATTTACAGTTTCGTAATAGTGAAATCCTATGGACATTAAAACCGTGGTTGCATACAGGCCATAAATACTTGGAAATAACCCCGTGATGGCAACCCCAATCGATAAAATACATAAAGATATAAGTGCAAATATTTGCTCTGCTAAGACCAATAAAACGAATACTGCAGTAAAAGCTAAAAATCCCGGAATTTCTCTAAGTGATTGTAATATGCCAATTTCAGCCCCTGTAAATGATGCCTGCTCTATTGCAAAGTTGTTTAACATTGCTAACCATGCCGCAAAAGTGGCTGACATAACAATACTTGCAACAACAAGAAAAACAAATGGTGTTTGCCATGCCTTGTTATTTGTATTATCCCCAAATGGTTTTATTTTTTTTTGATTCATGCTGCTCCTGCAAAATCATCAGTAATATCTAATTTGTGTAGCGAATGAGAACAGTATATTATTTCCATTCGATGGCTAAAAGATGAAATTATGACAGTTAACTTATCAAAACAGACAAGTTTAAAATGGATAAAACAAAGTCCAAGTAGGCTCTATCCCGAGCTTCCTAGGCCGATTGTTTCAACAGCGCATGAGTTTAATGCTATGACACATATTGTTAACCATGCTCATCCTTGGTCACAATTGTGTTATTCATGCAAAGGAGTCACTCAAACTGAAACCGAAGAAGGTATATTTGTATTACCGCCAGAGCAAGCCTTATGGATCCCGCCGAAAGTTGAACACCAACAACATTTGAAGAGTAAGGTCAGTAATCGCAGCTTATATATCGACCCAAACTGGAGCAAACCTTTAGGCGATAAAGTACGCTCATTAACTGTAGATCCATTATTAAAGTCATTAATATTAGAAATCGCTAATTGGCCTGAACATTATCAACAAACAACACAAACAGATCGGCTAGTACAAGTTTTAATTGACAGATTAGCAATAGCACCGAGCAATGAGCTGTTTATGCCAACGATTAATGACAATAGACTATTACCGATTATAGAAATGTTAAACCATGAACCAGCAAACAAATTAACCATTGAGCAATGGTCTGAAAAAGTGGGAGCCTCAAGCCGAACATTAAATAGATTATTTAATAAAAATTACGGTATGGGTTTTAGCAAGTGGAAGCAGAAAATTCGGATTTTAAAATCTTTAGAAATGTTAAATGAAGGCATTCTCTTAAGTGATATTGCCTATGAGCTAGGTTATGAATCTTCTTCAGCATTTTTAACTGGCTTTAAGAAACAGCTTGGTTGTTCACCAAAAAAATACCTATCAATCAATAGCGATTAACAATACCAATTTCCGCTGAGAAACCTGTTAATTAACGCAAGTGGTAATGCCATTTTATTTTGATTTTTTTTGAGCTCTGTAGATCACAGTAAAATAAATAATAAAGGATATTAGCGCGTAGCCAGATGCATAAGAGAATGCTAGAAATAAACTATCTTGTCCATCACCAAAAAATAAATTAGCAATATTCATTATGAAAGACCCATTTGGTAGATGAACTGGGCCAAGAAATATGCCAAAGAAAAAACCTATTAATATCGTTTTCAAATAACAATTATTAACTAAGCATGTAATGAGTATACAACTCACGATAAATAATAATAAACCTAATATTGCCAAGCCAATCATAAATGGCCAATATAAAGCAGATGGATCAGAAGCGAAAACAGATGAAGTCAAAGCCAAGCTCATAATCAATATAAACTTTTTTACAATACAACTGACATTGCATCGTACTTCCTTACCCTGCATTACTCTGATCCTTAAATACGAAATCCAACTAAGCTAATCTTATCAGAACAATCAGCTTCTTGTACTTAATAACATATATTCTTTTGCATACTCCCATAACATTTGTGCTTTTTTAATATTTGACGTTTCTCCAATTCGATATAAGGCTAATGCATGAGCGGCATAATCTTGTGCAGAACTTGTTTCATGTAAATCTAGTAACTCTGTCTCTGAATAACTCTCTTGTATATTCATATCTAATCCTAAAGAGCCTTTAAACTCACCAAAATAATTCTTAATTATTTAAGCAATTATCAAGCCATAGACAACTGATATGATATATAATTTATAAAGGCCACATATATGTGACCTTCCTGATTTTTTATGATTAGTATGAAGCTTTTAAGCTAACACCTGAATAACTACTATATCCTTTTATTAATACATATACTGTCGTTGCTTGATTTACACTAATATTGCATGTTTCAGCATTACCATTTTGATAAGGTCGGCAATCATAATTTACATCTGTCGGCTTAGCACCTTGCTTCACATACAAATCAGCATCTCCATTTCCCCCAGACATTTGCACTGACAAACTTGAGTTTGCAGGCACATCAATTTGATAAAAACTGTCAGAACCAGCCCCACCAGATAGGTTTGTTTTAGCTATGTTATTATCTAAGCAGCCAGCAGCACTACATCCACCATTACCTGTTATAAAAGATCCTGTGATACTTGTACTGTATGAGGAATATCCGTGAAGCATTGCATAAATTTTTCCAGATGGTGGATTATCAATAACACAACTTTCAGCATTCCCATTTTGGTATGGTCTACAAGAATAAGTTGATAAAGTTGCTTTTTGTCCTGGATTAACATGAAGATCAGCATCACCTGAGCCACCAGAAATAGCCAATGTAACTTTAGATGCGCCAGAAGGTACATCTATAAAGAAATCAGTTATGCTACCTTGGCCACCAGAAACAGATATACCTTGATTATTTGTTAATTCAGTTTCATCAACGGGACAGTTATTACCACAACCAGTATCACCAGCTAATGCAAATAGCATTTTATTAGGTGATCCCGATTTTGCATCTGTTACAACATTACTCGTTGATCTTGAATTTAGTAAGCTTTCTACCTGTGAAGTTGATAAACCATTATTTTCATCTAAATAAAGGGCGGCAACACCTGCAACATGCGGTGCTGCCATAGATGTACCACTAATGGTATTTGTAGATGAATTTGAATTATACCAAGCTGAAGTGATATTCGAACCAGGCGCATAAATATCTAAACAATTACCATAGTTAGAAAAACTAGAACGTGAATCTCCATTAGCAGTAGAACCAACAGTTATTGCATTCGCGGCCCTCGCTGGAGAATAATTACATGCATTACTATTGTCATTACCCGCAGCAACAACAAAAGTTATACCAGCAGCTACAGCAGAATTTACCGCATCATCGGTCGCTTGTGAGGCACCACCTCCTAAACTCATATTTGCAACAGAGGGCCCTGATGCATTATTTTTAACCCAGTTGATTCCCTGTATCACACCAGAATTAGTACCAGAACCATTACAGCCCAGTACTCTAACACCCACAACATTCACATTTTTGGCAATACCGTAACTTGCACCAGCAATCGTACCCGCAACATGAGTACCATGACCATTACAATCTGTTGCATTATTATCATTATCTACAAAATCATAACCACTTGATGAACGCCCACCAAATTCATTATGCGTATTTAACACTCCAGTATCTACAACATAAGCAGTAACACCTGTACCATCAAAGTCATAATGATAATTACCATCAAGTGAACCTGAACGTTGATCAACACGATCTAAACCCCAAGTTGGACTAACTTGATCTCCTGAGGCCGCAATAGGAGTTGCATACATCATTTGATCTTGTTCTATATAAGCTACAGATGGATCTGAAAGTAATTGTTTTATTTGTTTTTCTGAAGCATCTACCAAGACTCCATTTAAAACACTACCAAAATTACTCTGTATATTAACATCATATTTATTTTTTAAAGAGATACCTTGCTGTGTTGCAAAAGTTGCAATTGACTGTTCGTTTTCTAAATTTAATACACTGGGAGTATTAAATACAACGATATACTTATCTTTTATTGCTTTTGATTGTTCGACTTGTAATAACGTTGCTGTATATTCACTTGCCTGTACTGACGAATATGAAAGTGCGGCACTGATAGCTAAAGTTATTAAATGTTTGTTTTGCATTTTATTCTCCATTAATTATTGTTTTTTTGTCCTAAGACCAATTAAACTTAGCTTACAAGTACCCTTGGTGGGTACTTAATTGTAAATGACTGTAAATAAAAATTTAAATAATGGAGTTGCTGTTTATTGTGCAGGTTTTATAACTAATAAATAAAGCAGAATATGTCTAAAATTAATAATGTTAATTTAAATAAAGTTTTGTAGCTGTATACTCGCAATTGCACCAAGATTATCGGTGCGATTTTTTAGTGTCAGATCACCATTTTGGTTACGGATAAATTCTCGGCTAATAATTAAACCTATGCCTGAACCTTGCTCTTTTGTTGAATAAAATGGTACAAATAAATTGTCTAAATTTGCAATGCCTTGCCCTGAATCAAGAATATCAATCAGTGTTGATTCATTATCTTGTTGCCATTGCATAATAACCTTCCCATCATTTTCACTTGCTTCAAAAGCATTTTTAATCAGGTTTATCAGTGCTTGTTCTAATTGGCCCGAATCAGCTAAAAATACCCGCTCGGATAAATTAAGTTTAATTTCAAGTTTAGGAAAAATAGCTTGCATACGAACAGCAATATCTTTTGGTAATACCTGAGTCATTTTTGCAGGAGCAAGCTTGCTGAAAGCGGAATAATTTTCTACAAATTCTAATAGCTGCAATGAGCGTTTTTCAATCACTTGTAAAATGTTTTTTTCAAGCTTTTCTTGCTCTGGCTTTAATGGCCCAGCTAATTTCATTTCTTGTAATGACTGAGTCATAGAATAGATAGGTGTTAATGAATTTCTGACTTCATGATTAAGTACCCGAATTAAACGCTGCCATACTTGTTTTTCATTGGCCCTGAGTTGATGTTCGATTGAAAATAAAACTAATAACTGATAATTACGACCGCTTCGCTTTAAAACATGATGTGTAACTTCAAACCTTTGCCCTAAAGGGGTTTCATTATTTTGTTGCCATGTTTTACCTTCAAAAGATAAACCTAAATCTGAAACATGTTTACCTAACCAATTATTAGCGGAAGTTTTTAGTAAAGACTCAATTGTATGGTTTGTTGAATATATCTGTTGGTGATGGTCAAGCACTAAGATTGGCAAGTTTAACTCTTTAATAAATTCTGATAAAAAAGATTCATTGTGCATATATTCAAATCGTTTATCGATGAGTTTATTGCTTAACTTTTCAAAGTCATTCCTAAGGTTTGTTACTCTTCCACTTGTAAACTCTGCTAAATGCCAACTATTAAATTCTTCGTTACCAATGGCATCAAGTTGCAACCCTATGCGCTCAATAGTATCTGTAACACGAATAAAACAACGCCTTGCAACAAAAGTACTAGGGATCATAAAAGCGATTATTAATGTGCTGCTACTTAGAAAATCCATATCTGAGGTGCTGATAATATAAGCACAGGGTAACAGAGGTAAAAATGCTAAAAAGCAAAGCAGATATACTATTTTGTGTTCTAGAGATGATTTATCAGCCACTAGCATTCCAAATTTTTAGGGTCGATTGCAAACTTTTCTAAACGTCGATAAATGGCTGATTTGCTCATACCTAGAAAATCACCGGCTTCAATTACATTACCTTGAAAATGTTTAATTGCAGTGACTAAAGTCATTTTTTCACTTTCTTCTAAAGTCATTAGTGGAAAACTTTTCGTGACTGGATCATTTTGATGATTCAAACTTAATGAGCTAACATCGAGTTCATTATCTTCACTCATAATGACTGCACGCTCTATACTGTGGCTGAGCTCTCTGACATTTCCTATCCATGGATGTTTTAAAATAGCCTTTTGTGCATCTTTTGATAGACTCATATTTCCTCTTTGATATTTACTTGCGTGCTTAGTAAGTAGGTATTCACTAAGGCAGGTAATATCTTCAATACGCTCTCTTAACGGTGGGATATGTAATTCAATTGTATTGAGTCTGAACAGTAAATCTCTTCTAAATTGCTCTGATGAAATCAACTTTTCTAGATCTGCATTGGTAGCAGAGATAATTCTTGCATTGGTCGTTTCAGTTTGGCTTGAACCGACAACTTCGTATTCTCCGGTTTCAAGAACACGTAATATTTTACTTTGTAAACTCGCGCCTAACGTACCTATTTCATCTAAAAATAAAGTACCGTCTGAGGCAATATCAAACCGCCCTAACCGATTTTCTTTAGCATCTGTAAAAGCCCCTTTTTTATGGCCAAACAATTCACTTTCAAAAAGTGATTCCGGTATTGCGCCCATATTTACACTCACAAACCGGTTATCAGCACGCGCTGAATGCTGATGAATATAGTTTGCCAATAAGCTTTTGCCAGTGCCATTCTCACCGGTAATGAGTATATTGGCATCAGTCAATGCAGCGCGCTTTGCCTTTTTCAATAATTCAAGCATTACTGGTGACTGTGCGTAATACTCTTGTGTAATAGATGGACGGCTTAATGCCGTGTAACGCGCATTTTCTTTATTTAATTGTGCACGTTCGATTTGTTGTTTAACGATTGCCACTAAACGCGTGTTTTTCCAGGGTTTTTCAATAAAGTCTACCGCATTGAGTTGCATTGCTTGAACCGCAATATCAATACTTGCCCATGCAGTCATTACAACCACTGGCACTGTAATGTTTTTCTTATGAAGCTGTTTTAAAAAGTTTAAACCTTCTTGACCAGATGTTGTATCGATACTGTAGTTCATATCGAGTAATATCAAATCAACTTGTTCACAAGCGAGTATTTCCAAAGCCTGTAGGGGACTATCGGCTTCAATTGAGCTTAGCCCATGATTACTTAATGCAATTGCAGCTGACATACGTACATCTAGTTGGTCGTCAACTATCAAAATTTTATTCATAAAATAACTTATTTCCCGTTAGGGTTATTAAAAAGTAAACGACATTAGGTTTAACTAATGTCGTTAAATCTAATGTCGTTAAACTAAAGCTTATTCGTTTCTTAATGCTTTCATTGGTTTTTCTTTAATTATTTTTTGCATAGGTCGAACACTGGCAAAAATAGCAATACTTGTACTTATCAAAATTGCAGGCAAAGCAAAGCTAATATCAAAACTTAGCCAAGTATCTAAGCGCTCACTAAATTGAGAATAAATTACGATTATGACTAGGTTAGCTAAAACAACACCTGACAATAATGGCAATATGGCATCTTTAACTAATAATTTATACAACTTGGCTTTTTTAGCACCTAGTGCCATACGAATACCAAACTCATAGCGGCGAAGCCCTAAGTTATAACTTAACACCCCATAAATACCCACACTTGCTAATAATAATGTAAAAGCAGCCAATATATAACTTAAATATAAAGTGATGATATCCATGTAAATAATTCGATCGTATTCTTCAGTTAAAGATCTAAACTCCCAAACATTAAACCTTTCATCAGCATCTCGAAGAACAGTCAGAATTCTTTCTTGATTTAAGCTAAAACCGGGGTTAGTTTCTATTACTAAGTTATAGCCAAATGGTTGAGCTGGCCACCAAATATGCATGCCTTTATCGCGGTCAAAATAATTTGGATGATTAAAGTCTTCTGTAATGCCTACCACTTCATTTTTTGGGTCGTGCCCATCATATACTTTACCTAATACATCACCATTTGGATCTAAAAGATAAGCTAAACTTTGAGTCACCAGTACTTCATGTTTTTCACCACGAATGGCTTCATCACTAAAAGTGCGACCTTTAATAATTTTTAAACCTGTATGCTCAAAATAGTCACTTCCCACCCAACCTTGAGGAATAAAATCAGTTTGATTGCCATCCATATCAGTTAAATTTGAACGTGTCACTCTTGTTGATACTGTGCTTCGGCCACTTGAGACTTTTTTAACTTCTGGCAGGTTTTCAAATATACCTTTCACTTTATTTATTTTTTCAAAGCGCTCAGTAACTGAAAGTTCTTCATTTTCGCCTCTTATAAATGCAGAAACTGAGTACATATTTTCAATTTTACTGCCCATAGGTCGTTCAAGTGTTTGATGTGTTTTTGTCAAAGCTAAACACGCAAAAATAATTAATACACTAGCAAAAGTCATTTGTGTTGCAATCAGTATTTTTACGGTTACAGAAGACACTTGATTAACACTGCCCTTACCACTTGATTGCAACTGATTTTTTAAAGCTTTGTAATTCACTAACCTTGAAGTCACTAAAGCAAATATATAAGCAAGCAAAGCACTTAACACAACTGCCACTAATACTAAGTTCAAATCAATATTTAAGGATTGTACAAGCGGAAGATTACCCGTTGCTAAGTGTTTAAATAATTTAATTCCCCAAGCTGAAAGAAATAAAGCCACCAGCACAGAGCCTGCCATTAATATTAAGGTTTGTGTTAAAATTGCACTAAATAATAAACCGCGTTTAGCGCCTAAGACTGCTTGTAATGCAAGTGTTTTATGTTGCGCTAAAGCACGAGAGAAAAACAAATTACATACATTTACCACCGCAATCAGCAATAAACCTAAAGTGCCTGCAAATAAAAATAAGCTCAAATGCCCTTTATCACCTAATTCGATTATTCTGTAAGGTGTTACTAAAGGTCTAAAGTCTATTGAAGTTTCATACCCTTCCAACCATTCAGCACGAATATCTTCAATGCGTTCATCTAAATCTTGATAAATACCGGCTTGTGATGCGCCCTGTTTAGCAGTACCGACTAATTTAAGCGATTTATAGGTATTATCCCAAGGGTTATCCCATTCACCACCATTAAAGAATCGACGATCAGAACCAAAATGCATCCACATATCAGTTTTACCACTGTAAAACATGTA
>Ga0105354_1001898_pt1 | contig 12770 bp, 7 predicted proteins | sample GOMGulsemesocosm_FD_83658 | JGI IMG/M metagenome (GOLD analysis project Ga0105354, IMG submission 83658) | Methane-oxidizing microbial communities from mesocosms in the Gulf of Mexico - GOM9B Gulf of Mexico | ecosystem: Environmental > Aquatic > Marine > Cold seeps | place: USA: Gulf of America...
AACGGGTACGGTATTAACTATCGATACAACTGCGATGAAACTATACAACGGTGATAAAGAGCTAGTTGACGTTTCTTCTGCATTTACACCGCAAAAGCAAGAATTCATGAAAGCTGGTGGCTCTTACGCAGTAGTATTTGGTAAGAAACTGCAAACCTTCGCTGCAGAAACTTTAGGTGTTGAAGCGCCAGTAGTTTATGCCGCTTCAAAAGAAATCTCTCATGAAGGTCAAGGTTTAACAGCCGTTGAGAAAATCTTCAACCGTAACGCTGTAGGCGTTGCATCTGATACTCCACTACATGCTGGTTCTAACGTGCGTGTTAAAGTTAACATCGTTGGTTCACAAGATACTACGGGCCCAATGACTTGTCAGGAATTAGAAGCAATGGCTGCTTCTACTATCTCACCACTTGTTGACGGTGCATACCAATCAGGTTGTCACACGGCATCGGTATGGGATAGCAAAGCAAAAGCAAACATTCCTAAATTAATGAGCTTTATGAACGCATTTGGTTTGATCACTGCACGTGATCCTAAAGGTGTTTACCATGCAATGACTGACGTTATTCATAAAGTATTGAATGATATTACCATTGATGATCGCGCAATTATCATTGGTGGTGACTCTCATACTCGTATGTCTAAAGGCGTAGCCTTTGGTGCCGATTCTGGTACTGTTGCTATCGCACTTGCGACTGGTGAGTCGGCTATGCCAATCCCTGAGTCTGTAAAAGTTACATTTAAAGGTAACATGAAGGGCCACATGGATTTCCGTGATGTTGTGCATGCAACTCAAGCGCAAATGCTTAAGCAGTTTGGCGGCGAGAATGTTTTCCAAGGTCGTATCATCGAAGTACACATCGGTACGTTATTAGCTGACCAAGCATTTACGTTCACTGATTGGTCTGCAGAAATGAAAGCTAAAGCTTCAATCTGTATTTCAAACGATGACACCTTAGTTAAGTCAATTGAAGTCGCTAAAAGCCGTATCCAAATCATGATCGACAAGGGTATGGAAAACGAAGCGGGTACACTAAAAGGTTTAATCGCTTTAGCTGACAAACGCATTACAGAAGTTACATCAGGCGAGCAACCAGCTCTAGCACCCGATGAAAATGCAGATTACTACGCAGAAGTACTTATCGATTTAGATACTATCGCTGAGCCAATGATTGCTGATCCTGATGTAAACAACGATGACGTATCTAAGCGCTACACGCATGATGTTATTCGCCCTGTTTCATTCTACGATGGCAAGTCTGTAGATTTAGGCTTTGTAGGTTCTTGTATGGTTCATAAAGGTGATATGCAAATCATCGCACAAATGTTCCGTAACATGGAAAAACAAGGTGGTAACATCTCATTTAAAGCACCGCTTGTTGTTGCTGCACCGACATATAATATTGTTGATGAACTAAAAGCTGAAGGTGACTGGGAAATTTTACAAAAATACTCAGGCTTTGAATTTGACGATGCTGATCCAAAAGGCGCTGCACGTACTAAATACGACAACATCATGTATCTTGAACGCCCTGGCTGTAACTTATGTATGGGTAACCAAGAGAAAGCTGAACCAGGTGATACTGTTATAGCAACATCAACACGCTTATTCCAAGGTCGTGTAGTTGCCGATACAGCTGAGAAGAAAGGCGAATCGTTACTAGGTTCTACGCCTCTAGTTGTACTTTCTACAATGCTTGGTCGTTTCCCTACTATTGAGGAATATAAGTCCGCAGTAGAAGGTATTGATCTAACTCGATTTACGCCACCTACAGAAGATATGACGACTAAATACACTGCTCAAGCAGTACCGGTTAAACGCGTTTAATCTATCATTAGTGAATTAATGATCGCTTTTAGTTAATAAAGTAAGATCAAAAAGGCCCCATTTATTTAAACATAAATGGGGCCTTTTTATTTCATTCTAAAATCGAAGTGTAACCACCACACTCACCTGTCTCCATTTTTATGAGCTAAATGTTAACCCTATGCAAAGGAGAAACCAAAACTAGAATGCCCAATATAAATTAATTGATGGTTGAATATAATTAAATACGCGGTCGGGTAAAATTAGAGTCTCTTTTTTGTCAGTTTCACGTGTTTCTTTTGCTCTATCTTGATAACTCGCTTCTAAAGTTGCTGCAATCATGAAGTTTTCATTGATTTGATAACCAACACTTGCTGAAGCTCTTAAGCTATAACCTGAAAAGCTATCAGTAAATGGTGAGTCCCCATCAACTGCAGTATTTCTGACGTGTGTATACATTGGCATACTCATCAATAATTGAGCTTGGTATCGAATGTTATCTGAGTTATTTTTTAAGAAGAAGGTGTTGTATTCATAACCAATTTCAGCAGATAACTCAACAGCCTCTTCTGAGATTGTTGGATTGTTGGGAGCGCATTTCCATCTACTGAAATATTAAATCGGCTATAATCAAGTCGATTATAGGTGGCACCAAATAAAAAATGATGTTTATCTGTTATATTTTTAGTAATTAAGACATTGGTATCTGCGCGGCTTAATGTCATAGAGTTAGACTGTCGTTCTATTCCATTAATCTTCCATTTCTCTTTTTTAGACACTGAGCCGACAGTGCTACTGTTATTGATATAGAAGCCCCACTCTTTATCAATGGATATATATCCTCCTGCACGTTGAGAAAAGCTAACTCCACTATAATCCGATTCTACTTTTGCACCTCGCAAGGATACATCAGCTGCATTGTCAGGGAGATAAGTTGTTTCTTTATAGTTGAGGCTATCGATGCCTAACCCTAAGTAACTAAAGCTCAGTCGTTCGTGTTCAGCGGCCTGAAGGCTTAATGTACTTAAACTTATAGATAGTAGAGTAATGCTTTTAATTGTTGATTTTATCATGTCAATCCCTTGCATAATTGATGATGTTATTTTAAGTGGTACGTATCATATAGAAATTTAAATTTCATGCAAATTATTAATTTTAGGTTGTTTTTTAAGTTGTTTTTTTTATTTTTTTTACGCATAATTTCCTCGAATGGATGCAGGCTTTTTAGTTATTTATACTAAATAACTAAATGGGAATTAAGGTGTCCGTTGATAACCTAATAATTAAGGAAAATAGTAATGAGAATATCAATGAAGTTGAGCGCGATTACTTTAGCACTTGCTCTAGTAGGTTGTGGTGGTGGGGGAGGTTCGGATAGCGGTGGCACACCAACGCCGACACCAACGCCGACACCAACGCCGACACCAACGCCGACACCAACACCGACACCAACACCGACACCAACACCAACGCCGACACCGGCTGGTACCTTAACATTTTCACTTGGTGGAGTAGTCAGTGTTGTTACAACTGAACAACCAGCTGTTCAAACTGCCTCAACTTCAGCACCAACAAGTAAATCATCGGCGAAAAGAAGTTCCGCTTATGGCTCTGTACGTGAGTTAAATCAATTTACATTCTTAAGTGCTGTAGACAATAAATCGCTACAAGTAGCCAAGCGAGCGGCGCTTGCACAACCTAAAAGCGGAGCGCAACGTTCATCTTCATCTTCATCTTCATCTTCTAACGACAGTGCAAATAATTTTTTCACCATCGATGAAAACGGAGATATGCAATTTGCTGCTGAAAGTGATCATGATTTCAAGGTGTCATATTCAGTAATAGATCCTAATAATGAATATTTATATTTCAGTATTGATCATGATGAATTCTGGAAAAGTAGTGCTCTAGTCACCGCCACAGCCGGTTGTGCTGTATTTAAAGTAAAGATTGATGATAATAGTTGGAACTGTGTTTATGAAGGCATGGTAGCTGTTAGCATTAATGATCAATACCGTAAAACCTTAAGTGATGAAAAACGTAAGCCACTTCAGGTTGACGCTGCGGGGAATGTGGTATTACTAGCACGTGACATACTTGCTTTCGATGATGATGGTGATGGTACATTCGAGCGCTATGACATAAATTATGACGTACAACCTACCATTCGTAAAATTTCAGCTGAGGGTGTGAGTAAAACAATCACCAGTGATGATGTTAATATTCAAAGCTTTATCCAAGTTGATGAAACATCACTAGTGTACGCCTACAATGATAACAGCGGTCCTGGCTTAAAAATGATCACCAAGCTTGATCAAGAAAACCCGTCAACCATTGAATTAGGAGACGATACAGGTTGGTCTGATTTCTTTTATGCGTTAGACGATAGTAATACCGTCATATTTAGTCAACAAAATGGCCAAACAAAAAAAGGTATTAGTTTCTCTCAGCCAAGTACCGTCTTTGATGGTGGCGCTGAAACATTTAATCTTGATACAAGTATATTCTCTAATAATGATTGGGATACGACGCCGCGCCGCGTAATGTTGGCTGTTGATGGCAGTATCTACGGTTTATTTGACGAACATATTTATGACCAAGAGACAGGTACTTCAGAAATATTTGCAAATTTAAAACGCATACTCCCATATAGCACAGCAACATTTGCACGTTTTTCTATTGGCAATGATTGGTGGGGATATTTTGACAGTGGTAACCGTAACGTTCAAATATCAAAAGGATTTGCTTTTTATATAGAAGAAGAAAAGCATCGTTCATTTGGAACTCGAACCATTATTCGTGCGGTCCGTATGGCAGATGGTAAGCAAACTAATATGCTAGATGATAGCGAGTGGACGCAGCGATACAACATCTCCAATTGGAAATTGTCTAATGATGTAATCTTTTTCTCTGGTTTTGATAACTTCAAAAGCACTATGGTTGCCGGAGAGATCGATACAAAATTGATGAAAGATGGTAAAGCTTTAACTGAGTATTTAACCATCACTGAGTCTGCTTCTGTTGTCGGTGAAAATAACAAGATTGAAGATTATGAAGTTTTAGTTGCTACTGCACCAGATAACTTTACCGGTGGTTCACCTAAAGTTGTTCAAACATTTAGCGATCCAGAGAACGTCTATTCAGCAACGGTTGAATTTAATAAATGGATGGATACTGCGTCAGTAAATAGTCATGTTTCTACAAGTTATCTGGATGCCGATGGCGAGAAGGTTGATGTTGAAACCATGAAAATTTGGCTTGGACGTCGTTTGCACATGATATTCGACACAAATGTTGCTGTTGATAGCTTTACCACTGACCCACTACCTTATGGTGTAGAACTAACATTGTCGATGGGTACAGACGCTATGGACTTAGATGGTATTCAGCTTATTAGTGGCTTAGATAACGCTGCTGCTGCAATTACATCACAAGTTTCTTTGAGACCTGAGGCAGGATTTTTCGCATCAGCGGGTGATATTGTTGAAGGAATTACTGATGGCACTTCATTAAAATTTGTTAAAAATGAAAATGGACAAAATTGGGGAGTTCTCGCAGAATCTTCGTTACTTACTAATGTTAAAAAGCTTAATCATCGCATTGAGTTTTCAACGCCAGCCAAAATGAAAGGCCAAGTATCTTTACGTATTTCTGACCCTTATGAAGTAAATTATAATAACGTTACATCGCTACCAAAAGATGCCAATGGTGTTAAATGGAAAGAATATTCTGGTTTTAATGTCAATAGCGATAAAACAAAGTCTTTTGTTGATGTTTGGAATTCTACAGTCGATGCAACATGGGGGCAGTCACTGCAAACACGTGAAATCAGAGATATCATCATAGATGGTGACAAATACTTTATGAGCAGCGAAATGTCTGTCATTACTCATGTTCCTTATCATCAAGTAGATATCAATGGTAATCGTTATCGTCAAGAATGGGTTGATAACAAAAATCGACTCATTGCTATTGATGATGACGCAACTTATTTCTATGAGGATGGTTACAACGAAGATAGTGTTACTAAAGTAAAATATACCTATTCATTTGGTGAGTATCGCGATGAAGATGGTAATGCTATAGATGATTGGAGTAACATTACCTGGATTGATTCTCGTTGGGTAAATGAAAGTACAAAAGCAGTGTTCGATGTTCAATTAGAGGGCGTTAATGGTTACTGGATTGATAGTGAGGGTGAAAAAGTAGATGTTGTTTCTAGCAATACCTATCAAAATAATTACTACGCTGGTGATTTAGATGGTGACGAAAAAATCAATATCGCAAACTTATCTGTCTTTAAAGGTGCTGACGGTGTTGGCGGAACAAATGACTTAACTGGTGTCGCTCAAGATGAAACAGCTGCTCAATATAATCAAAATTGGACATGGGAGGCACAATTCACTGAATCAAACTTTGCGCTTAAATCGGCCAATGATGATTGGAGAAAATTTGCTGAGCTTTCTTATGGTTCTAATGACTCCCGAATCAACTTAACTTCATTAGATGTTACTAACACTTCAGGATATCAAGACGATTGGACCAATAATGTTGATAAGCAAGTTTCAACAGTTGAGTCTTGGTTAAAGCATGCTGTTACAGTAACTACCTCTGATGAAGGTGTGGTTACTTTGAGTTATGTGATTACTGATGGCAGTGGGGAAGTGGTATCAAGTGAAACTCGCCCATTACATGTTGATTTATCAGAGGCAAGCTGGAAATATCTTTTAGATACCGAAGGTAAAGGTGGCTTTGAGTATTTATTAAGTGTATTAAATGATGATGTTACCATTGATAATATAAACGTTATTGAGTTAAATGGTGACAATGAGACAGTATTAAGCTCACATGATTTCACTCATGGCAACGAGGGTGTATTTACCGATCGTGTTAATGATTAATAAATAGAGACTCATAAAAAAGCCCAACCTTAAATAGGTTGGGCTTTTTTTTACCTTAATTTTTTACCGCCGATTACCAAATCTTAACGCGATCTTCTGGTTTTAAATACATTTTGTCACCTGGTTTAACATCGAATGCCTTATAGAAAGCTTCTATGTTACGCGGTGTACCAAACGCACGATATTTACCCGGCGAATGAGAATCGGTCATTAGTTTATTGCGCAATGCTTCATCACGGTACTTACGGCGCCATACTTGTGACCAACCGATAAATACACGTTGCTCACCGGTAAAACCGTCCATCACAACAGATTTCTGGCCATTTAAAGAGAGTAAGTAAGACTTGAAAGCGACTGTTAGGCCACCTAAATCTCCAATATTCTCTCCAAGTGTTAGGTCGCCATTGACGCCAGCGTCTTCAAAGGGCTTGAAAGCACTGTATTGGTTGGATAATTTCTTACTGCGCTTTTCAAATTCAGCCTTATCACTATCAGTCCACCAGTTACGTAAATTACCTTCACCGTCGTATTTGGCCCCTTGATCATCAAAGCCATGACTAAGCTCATGACCGATAACCGCGCCAATGCCGCCATAGTTCACTGCGTCATCAGCCGCCATATCAAAAAATGGGGGCTGTAGTATTGCTGCTGGGAATACAATTTCATTACCCACTGGGTTGAAATAAGCATTAACTGTTTGCGGCGTCATACCCCACTTTGTTTTATCAACGGGCTGACCAATATCATCAATCATGTCTGAAAATTCAAGCTGAACGTAACGTTGGTAATTACCGACAAGATCGTTAGCGTCAATAGTCAGGGCAGAATAATCATGCCATTTGTCAGGATAGCCAATTTTATAAGTAAATTTAGATAGCTTGTCTAGTGCTTGAATTTTAGTTTCGCCGCTCATCCACTCTAATTCATTGATGCTAACTTCAAAGCCCTTAATCAACATTTTGATCATCGCTTCCATGCGTACTTTTGCTTCAGGTTTGAAATGCTTTTGCACATAAAGCTCACCAACCATTTCACCTAATACACTCTCTGTAGTGCTGACCGCTTCTTTCCAACGAGGTTGAGCTTTTTCGACACCTGATAGTGTTTTACTCTTGAAATCGAAATGTAGATCAACAAAATCTTGGCTGAGTAGTTCTGCATAACCGTCAACAAGCTGAAAGCTTAAATAATCTTTCCAAGCTTGCAGTGATGTATTTTTAAAGTTTTTACCGAAAGCTTCCATATAACTTGGCTGACTAACAATGAGTTCGCTCACTTGATATAGATTGGCGTTAGTGGCATATAAGCTCCAGTCGAAGCTGCCCATAAGTTTGTTTAGATCAACACTGCTCATTTTGTTATAACGTTTAGTCGCATTACGAGACTCAACACGTGACCATTGTGCTTTGGCAATCGCTGTTTCAACAGCCATGATATTTTTAACGGCTCGCTCAGTATTGGCTATGCCAGCTTTGGTGAGCAACGCATTGATATATTTTTTGTATTTAGTGCGAATGCCTGAGAATTTTTCGTTATCTTCAAGATAGTAATCACGATCGGGTAGGGTTAAACCAGATTGATATACATATAATGCATTCACCGTTGAATTTTTCGCATCAGCATTAGAATAATAGCCAAAAGGTGCACCAACACCGACTTGCTGCAGTGTGGCCATCAAGCGAATAATATCACCATGGTCCTTCGCATTGTCTATGCTGCTAAGTTGACTCATTAGAGGTGTAATGCCTTTAGCATTAATGCTCTCTATATCCATAAAGCTGTTGTAGAAGTCACCAATCTTTTGAGAGTTGGAGCCTTTAGCACCATTTGCCTTGGCTGCATCCTCAATGATGGTCTTTAAGGCATTTTGGCTATCATCATATAGCTTAGTGAATGAACCATAATTAGATTTGTCCGCTGGAATAACAGTATCTTTTAACCATTGGCCATTGACGCCACTGTATAGATCATCTTGCAAACGAACCGATTTATCAAAATTGTTTAAAGTGATGCCAGATGTTTTAGTTATTTCTTGAGGCTGAGTCACTTGTTTAGTGTTTGTATCATTGCTGCAACTTGCAACGCCCATAGCTAATGCTACTGAAAGGGCAATGGTGGTAATCTTCTTCTTCATTAGTTTTATCTCCAGGGACTAATTTAATAGGCTATTACGTCATAAAGGCGAACCCAAAAACGAAATATGACCTCATCATAGCAATCGAGTTATAGAAATATCAATAACTCGTTCAGTTTTATTGAACGTATATCATGTTTTATAATAAAGAAATTAAATGTAGTGTGGGTGGGGTGAGTCTTGAAATTCTTTCAATCATTGTAATTAACATATTACGGGTGTAATCTTGTAAGCCATTACGCAAATGTATCTATATTGAAGAAATATGACTGAAATTAGTAAAGCAGAATTTGAAGTACTTGATGTGCTGTGGGCAAAGCACCCGGCAACGGCGCAAGAGATTATCGAACGCTTAAATGCCTCTAAAGAATGGCATGATAAAACGGTTAAAACCTTGCTCAATAGAATGGTTAAGAAGCAAGCTATAAACTTTACAAAACAGCAACGTACATATATTTATTCACCCGCTTTTGAACGCTCTGATTACACTTTAAAAGAAAGTAAAAGTTTACTTGCGCGAATGTTTAGTGGCAAATTAGCGCCTATGGTTTCTAATTTTGCAAAAAGTGATGAATTATCAAAAGAAGATATAGATGAGCTTAAAGCCTTAATTAATCAGTGGGAAAACGATAATGGGTAGTTGGATTTTGACCCAGCAATGGTTAATCAGTCTAGTGCTTATATGCTTGCTACTTAATGAATATAAAGCAAGTCGGTACTTAGGTGGTAAAGTCAGCTACGCAATGTGGCTGCTAATTCCTTTGTGTCTTATTATCAATAACTTACCTCAAGGCGTGTTTGTTGATAACAATCCTGAAATATCTCGTTATATCGTTAGTTTTCATGCGCAAACCAACAGTCTTTCACAGGCCATTTCTTGGCAGCTTATGTGGGGTGTTGGCTCATTAACAGTCTTATTGTTAAGTATTTATTCGACGGTAAAACTCCATATATCATGCGTATTTACGCCGGTGCCATCATCGTCACTACCAACAACGTTACCTCATAATTTAGCTGTCTATCAAAGCCCGCAAATAACTAGCCCAATGTTGTTGGGGATTTTTAAGTCACGTTTGGTATTACCAAGTAATTATCAATCTCAGTTTTCTAATAGCCAATTGGCTTTAGTAATAGAACATGAAATTTGTCATTTTAAACGTTTTGATAATTTAACGAACTTTATGGCGGTTGTATTGTTGAGTTTGTGTTGGTTTAATCCGCTGGCGTGGATTGGTTTTGCCAGCTTTAGACGTAGTCAAGAAATAGCCTGTGATCATGTTGTGTTATCTAATAAAGATGTATCACAGCGTATAGAGTATTCTAAAGCCTTAGTCAATTGTGCAATCGAAAGTCAGGGACGGCTCAACGTTTATTCAAATTACTATCAGCGAGATACCATGTTTAAGCGTATTAATATGCTTAAAAGTTATGATGTGATTAATAGACCAGCAAAGATCGTAGCGGCTATTTCTGCTGCCATATTAATGAGCACCATAGCTTGGGCTCAGCCGATGCCGGTAGATGATAAACAGGTTAAATCAGCCGATAGTTTGCATCCTAAAATGAGAATAGAACCACGCTATCCTATTAAAGCGGCCCACGATGGAATTGAAGGTTCCGTTTTGATGCGCTTTAATGTTAATCCCAATGGCTCTGTGTCAGGCGTTGAAGTATTACAATCAATACCTGCTAAAGTCTTTGACAAAGAAGCCCGTGGTGCATTGGCGCAATGGATTTACTCTCAAAGTGAGCTTGGCCAGAAAGGAATGTTGGTACAGTTAGATTTTAGTTTACCTAATGGCACTCACAAGCCAGCTAATCTAAAGAATAATATCGAAAAGATAAATATTGTTAAAAAGTAATCATTCTTTTTGTTTGAAGGCTAAATATTCTGCGGTTACTTTAGTTATTTTTAACGCCAGAGCGAAGGCCAATAACAATGGGGTTAACACATTAATCAATTGTTGGAGTGCTGATTGCTCGCTTTGCCTTTTAGTGGCTAAGTAGCGAGTTTTACTGTCGTTAGGACGAAGTATTCTTGAGGATATTTGCGCGGTTACGCTGTCTGTCATTAGTGATGTAAAATGACTGACGTGATTGAGTATGTTTTCGTCAATGTCTGGCGCTTCAATATTGTGCGATACGCATTTACCAAAGGTACTCATCAAGTTCCAATTCGCATATTTCACTCGGATCCGACTAACAACTTGCCGGTGTTATTACATTTTAAATTTGATTGTTAAAAGAAAAGTGCATAAAAAAAGAGCTGATAGGCATAACCCATCAGCTCTTTTATATATCACTATTATTTAATTATTTTTTAGCTTCTTTAACCGCAAGAAACTCATCGTATGTACCGCGGAAATCGTTGATTCCGTCGGCCGTGATTTCAAAAATACGTGTTGCTAATGACGAAACAAATTCACGGTCATGACTAACGAAGAACAATGTTCCTGGATAGTTAGCTAAGGCTAAGTTAATTGATTCGATAGATTCCATATCCAAGTGATTGGTTGGTTCATCCATTAATAGAACATTAGGTTTGTTCATCATTAATTTACCAAACAACATGCGACCTTGCTCACCACCAGAAATTACTTTAACTGATTTACCAATGTCGTTTTGAGAGAATAATAAACGGCCTAAAATACTGCGTACTGCTTGCTCGTCATCGCCAGGTTGCATCCACTGAGCCATCCAGTCGAACAAGGTTAAGTCTTTTTCAAATTCATGTGAGTGGTCTTGCGCGTAATAACCGATATTCGCATTTTCAGACCAATTTACTTCACCGGCCGTCGCCTCTAAATCACCTTGTAATATACGCATTAAGCTGGTTTTACCCATGCCATTTTGACCTATGATAGCAATACGCTCACCAACTTCAGTGATCATTTCAAAGTCTTTAAATAATGTTAAATCATCAAAAGTCTTCGTTAAGCCTTCAACTGTAATTGCATTACGGTATAACTGTTTTTCTTGCTCAAAGCGAATGTAAGGAGAAACACGGCTCGATGCTTTAACTTCTGCTAATTGAATTTTATCAATTTGTTTAGCACGAGACGTTGCTTGTTTTGCTTTTGAAGCATTAGCAGAGAAACGAGATACAAATGACTGAAGCTCAGAAATTTGCGCTTTTTTCTTAGCGTTGTCAGACATTAACTGTTCACGGGCTTGTGTTGCTGCTGTCATGTACTCATCGTAGTTACCTGGGAATACAGACATTTCACCGTAATCTAAATCAGCCATGTGAGAACATACTGAGTTTAAGAAATGGCGATCATGAGAAATGATTACCATGGTAGATTTACGTTCGTTTAATATGTCTTCTAACCATTTGATTGTATCGATGTCCAAGTTATTGGTTGGCTCATCAAGTAATAAGATATCTGGATCAGAGAATAATGCCTGAGCCAGTAGAACACGTAGTTTCCAACCTGGGGCAACTTCAGACATTGGGCCATAATGAAGGGCTTCTTCAATGCCAACACCAAGTAATAACTCACCAGCGCGAGCTTCAGCACTGTAACCATCCATTTCAGCGAACTCAGTTTCAAGATCAGCAACACGCATGCCGTCTTCTTCACTCATGTCTGGATCTGCGTAAATACGATCACGTTCTTCTTTCACTGCCCACATTTCTTTGTGGCCCATGATAACCGTATCGATTACGTTAAATTCTTCAAACGCGAACTGGTCTTGGTGTAATTTACCAATACGCTCATCGGTATCAAGCGATACGTTACCAGAAGAAGGCGTTAAATCGCCGGTTAAGATCTTCATGAACGTTGACTTACCACAGCCGTTGGCACCAATAAGGCCGTAACGGTTGCCGTTACCAAACTTAACCGAAATGTTTTCAAATAATGGCTTAGCGCCAAATTGCATCGTGATATTAGCTGTAGAAATCAATGTTAGATTCTCTTTAATA
>Ga0105354_1001902_pt1 | contig 12756 bp, 12 predicted proteins | sample GOMGulsemesocosm_FD_83658 | JGI IMG/M metagenome (GOLD analysis project Ga0105354, IMG submission 83658) | Methane-oxidizing microbial communities from mesocosms in the Gulf of Mexico - GOM9B Gulf of Mexico | ecosystem: Environmental > Aquatic > Marine > Cold seeps | place: USA: Gulf of America...
ATAGGCCCAACGGGCTCAGATAGCGCCAATGCCATTGCTGCAAAAGCAGATGTAATTATTGCCATTGGCACCCGTCTACAAGACTTTGTAACAGGTTCTTGGAGCGCTTTTGAAAACCCTAACATGCAGCTAATTTGCATTAATACTGCAAGGTTCGATGCCACTAAACATCAAGCATTAGCCGTTGTTGGCGATGCTAAATCAACCTTGCTGGCAATACACAGCGAGCTTAATACCATTAACCAAGCGCTAGATCACAATCCTGCTCGCATCCAGGCAAGGGCTAATTGGTTAGAGTTTGCCATGCTAGCGCGTGCACAATGGCACAGTATTGTGCATGAGCGTACAGCACTTGATGACACTTCACTTAATAGCACTGCGATATCCTCATATGCACAAGTGATTGGTCAAGTGAACTTGCACCTTGCACCAGAAGATAAAGTCATGACAGCAGCCGGTGGCTTACCGGCGGAGCTAAATATGAATTGGCTTGCCAAATCGAGCGGCAATTTTGATATCGAATTTGGATCATCTTGCATGGGTTATGAAATCGCCGGTGGTTGGGGCGCCAAAATTGCAGAACCTGAGCGCGAGGTCATCGTACTGGTAGGTGATGGCTCTTACCTTATTATGAATTCAGACATTTATAGCTCAGTTTTAAGCGGTCATAAAATGATTGTTATTGTTTGCGACAACGCAGGTTACGCAGTGATCAATAAACTGCAAAACAACACCGGTAACCAATCATTTAATAATTTATTAAAAGATTGCGCGCATCAGCGATCCACCCCTGAATTACCGCGTGTTGATTTTGTGCAACACGCACAAAGCCTTGGCGCAAATGCCGAGAAAATTGCTAATGCCTCAGAAATCTCTGCCGCTTTACAGCGCGCTAAAAACAGCGCTAAAAGCTACGTGATTGTGGTTGAAACCGATCAGCAGCGCTGGTCAAGCGTCGATGCTTGGTGGGAAGTTGGTCTACCAGAAGTGACTGATATAGAGGCGGTTAAGCAAGCTAAAGTTAAATGGGATACAGGCCGACTCAAACAAAGACGCGGCATATAAAGAGCATCTATAGAACCCGAATAAGCACCAATAAATACAACTAACATTTTGATTATTAAGAGTATAGGTAAAAATATGTTTAATGAAGAGAGAAGATTAGCCAAGCCGATTCGCTGGGCGATGGTTGGCGGCGGACGCGGCAGTGAAATAGGTCATGCGCACAGAGCAGCCGCTGCACGCGACAACCTTTTCACATTAACCGCAGGTTGCTTTGATCTAGACCCTGCGCGCAACCTTGATTTCGCCACGAACTTACAGATCGATCCCGCCCGCTGTTACAGCGATTACCAAAGCATGTTTGATGCAGAAGCTGAGCGCGAAGATGGAATCCAAGCGGTCTCTGTCGCCACTCCAAACGGCACTCACTTTGCTATTTGCTCTGCTGCGCTCAACGCAGGTTTACACGTTATCTGTGAAAAGCCGGTCACTTTTACAGTGGCAGAATCCCAAGAACTAAAAACACTGGCACAACAGCGCAATAAAATATTCGCCGTGATGTACGGCTACTCAGGTTATCAAACCGTACACCAAGCACGCGCTATGATTAAGCGCGGCGATATTGGCAAGGTACGCGTGGTTAACATGAGCTTTGCTCACGGTTTTCACAATACGGCGATTGAAGAGCACAGCCCTGGTGCAAAGTGGCGTATGAACCCTGAAATATCCGGCCCAAGTTATGTGCTTGGTGATTTAGGCACACACACTTTTTATCTTGCAAGCTTGATGACAGAGCTAAAAGTGAGTGAGCTTAGCTGCATGCGCCAAAGCTTTATTGAATCGCGTGCGCCTTTAGAAGACAACGCTCATGTCATGCTTAAATTTGATACCGGCGCTGTCGGTACACTTTGGGCAAGCTCTGTAAACGCAGGCTCCATGCACCGTCAAATTGTGCGTGTTGTCGGTGAAAAAGGCAGTATCGAGTGGTGGGATGAGCGCCCAAATCAATTACTACTAGAAATGCAGGGGCAACCCGCGCAAACTCTCGAGCGCGGCATGGATTATCTTGCCAACGATGATGACGCTGTTTGCTGCAACCGCATTGGCGGCGGCCACCCTGAGGGCTTCTTTGAGTCTTGGGCGAATCTTTATCACCGCTATGCACTGGCGATGCAAGCGATGGACAACCAAGATAGCACCACCCTTGAAAACCTCTGGTACCCCGATATTGACGACGGTATTGAGGGCGTCCGATTACTTGAGTGCTGTGTTGAATCAGCGGATAACCGCTCAGCTTGGGTGCAGTTCTAATGAGCTGGCTACCTTTAGATGCAAATCGTGAACTGGATGTTATCTGCCTAGGTCGCGCTGGGGTTGACCTCTACGCGCAGCAAGCAAAAGTGAGCTTAACCCAAGTGAGCGGTTTTAATAAGTTTGTCGGTGGCTCCCCTGCCAATATAGCAACGGCGATCGCCAAGCTCGGTGGTAGCGCAGGTTTTATCGGCTGTGTCTCTAAAGACGGTTTAGGTGATTATGTACGTGATTATTTATCCGGCCAAGGCATCAACCTTGAAGGCATGCAACTCGATGCCAGCGGTACACGCACTAGCCTTGCAATCACCCAAATGCAACCGCAATCACCTGAAGTTGTGCTTTATCGTAACAATGCTGCGGATCTGTCATTGTCGCCAATGCAGATAGAGCGCAGCTATATTAAACGCAGCAAAATGCTATTAGTGTCAGGTACTGCGCTGTGTATGAGCCCCTCGCGCGAGGCGAGTTTACTGGCAATGAAAATAGCACGCAGCGAAGGCGTGATTGTGGTTTTGGATATCGATTATCGCGCCTACTCATGGACTGATATAGAAACCGCGTCACTCTATTACCAAATAGCAGCCTCTCTATCCGATATTGTGATTGGTAATACTGAGGAAATATCAGTCCTTGAAGCGCTAGAGCAAACAGAGCGTAGTAATGATGAAAGTGCGCAGCAATTATTAGATGCAGGTGCAGCACTGATCATCATTAAAGCAGGCGAAGAAGGCTCTAAGGTCTACTGTGCGGATGGCACCAGCTTCAACGGCGCTGTTTTTAATGTCAGTGCGCAAAAACCTTTTGGTGCAGGTGATGCCTTTGCCGGCACCTTACTTTTTGCACTGCTACGTAATTACTCTTTAGAACAAGCGGTTGCAATGGGGGCTGCATCAGCCGCTATCAATGTCGCTGGCACGAGTTGCACCGAAGAGTCTCCAACGCTTGAACAGCTAACAGCTTTTATGGCTGAGCGCGGCTATATCATCGCATAACAATAAAACTGAGGACTGTACAATGGGCAAACATATCCCCCCTTTTGACAACCAAAACAAAGCCATTATCGATATCGATGATGACACCACCCCACTGTGTTATTTCAACAATGTTAAGCTGAAAAAAGGTGAGCGTTTTGAATACCAATTAGCCGGTTACGAATCTGTGGTGGTACTTGCAGGCGGTAGCTGTGACATTGAAGTAGACGGACAAACATTCAGTAATATTGGTCGACGTGCAGATGTTTTTAGCGGCGATCCTGCATCGGTATATATCCCCTTAGATATGCAGGCGCAGATCACTTGCCTCAGTGATAGTGCCGATATTTTTATTGCCGGTGGACGCTTTGACAAACAGCTCAAGCCATTTTTAATCAGTGACGGCGACAGCTTAGAAGATACTGTGCAATACGGCTCCGATGACACTAAAACCCATCGCAAAATCAAACACATATTAGGCCAAGCCAACAGCGATTTACGCGGACGACTATTAGTCAGCGAGCTATTTACAGTAGGCGCTGGCGGTTGGTCGGGCTTTCCATCACACAAACACGATGAAGAGCGCCCACCACTAGAAACACGTTTTGAAGAAGTTTATCAATTTAGATTCAACCCCGGCAAAGGTTTCGGTGCGCAATTCCTGTATGAAAATGAAGACGAGTGCGGCCCTGCATATCACGTTAAAACCGGCAGCGTGATCGCCATTGATAAAGGTTATCACCCATCGGTCGCAGCGCCCGGTTATGAGATGTACTACTTTACCATTATTGTTGGCGAGCAATCCAAATCACTGCGTCAATTCTGGGACCCGCACCACGAGTATCAAGTGAACACTATCCCGGGCATTAAAGATATGGTCGCTAAATTTAAATAGCTTTAAGTAAACCAAACACAGGATAAAAATCATGCTAGTCAATCTCCAGCAAATATTACCGGATGCCAGTAAGAGCCAAGGCGCTATCCCCTGCTGTAATGTATTTGGCTTTGAAGATGCCATGGCGATTATTAAAGCGGCTGAGCGAGTCAATAGACCGGTCATTCTGGCGGCGAATAAAGATATGGTAGAACAGCTCGGTGTTAAGGCGATGGCCGGCATGTTATTGCCTTTGATTGAAGATAGCCCTACCGCTATCTGCCTACACCTTGATCATTGCTATGATGAGCATGTGATTTACCAAGCAATGCAAGCGGGCTTTAGCTCTGTAATGTTTGATGGCTCACAGCTTTCTTTAAGTGAGAATATCAGGCGCACCTCGCAAGTAGTGAGTGTCGCTAAATCTCTCGGCGTCAGTGTTGAGGGTGAAATTGGCTCAGTCCCCTATGAAGAGGGGCGCGATCACATCAAATCGATATTCACCGTCCCAGAAGAGGCCGCCCAATACGCCAGTGAAAGCGGTCTTGACTGCCTAGCGGTCGCTGTTGGTAATATTCACAGACTTTCAACACCCACCAGCACGATTGATTATGAGCTATTATCCGCCATTGAAGAGAGAGTGAATGTTCCACTGGTCATACATGGCACATCGGGTATAAAAGAAGCTGATTTATTAACATTAAAGAAAACAGCGGTGGCCAAATTTAATGTAGGTACCTCACTGCGACAAGCATTAGGACATAATTTACGCACTGCTATGCAAGCTGAACCTGAGCAATATGACAGGCAGTATTTTATGGGGAAAGTAAGCCCACATATTGAGCGTGAAGCGACACGAATTTTAACCTTATTGTCATAATAACGCCACCAGAGTAAAAGGACATTTATGAGCGAGCAAGTGATCAATAACCCTATTAAAAACATCGGCATTGGTATTATTGGCGGCGGTTACATGGGTAAGCGCCATAGCGTTGCCATGCACGCGGTTGGCGCTTTGTGCAATACAACGCTACGACCTGTGTGTGAAATGATTTGCACCACCAGCGCCGCAGGTGCTGCACTAAAAGCGCAACAATTAGGCTTTAAGCGTTCAACCCATGATTGGCGGGTATTAGTCAGTGACCCAGCTGTTGAAGCAATTGTGATAGCCAGCCCACAAAGCACCCATTTAGCTATCTGCAAGGCGGCATTTGAGCTGGGAAAACCGGTATTATGTGAAAAGCCCTTAGGCGCCTCTTTAGCTGATGCTCAGCAAATGACAACGCTTGCCGAGCACAGTGGCTGTATTAACATGGTAGGGTTTAACTACATACGCACCCCGCTCACCCAATATGCCAAAATGCTTATAGAACAAGGTGCTATAGGAGATATCAACTATTTTCGCGGTGAACACACTGAGGACTTTTACGCAGATCCTCTAGCGCTTGCCAGCTGGCGCACCCAAGGGCGAGCGAATGGTTGCATGGGCGATCTAGCGCCACATGTGATTAACCTAGCACAGTTTCTACTAGGCCCAATCGCCAAACTCAATGCGCAAATTGAAACCGTTCATCAGCAACGCCCTAACCAAGAAGGCGAGCTAGAAGGTGTCAGTAATGATGATCAAGCGCAGTTTATGTGTCAGTTTGCCAATGGCAGCTCTGGCCATCTCATGTTTTCACGCGTCGCCAATGGTCGTAAAATGGGCATTGCCTATGAAATCACCGGCACAAAAGGGGCGATACGCTTTGATCAAGAAGACCAAAATGCACTCTGGCTCTATCAAAGTGATGATAATGTTGCGCAACAAGGCTTTCGTAAAATACTCTCTAACCCTGAGCACCCTGACTACGGTTTATTTTGTGAAGGCCCAGGTCATGGCACTGGATATCAAGATCAATTGATATTAGAGGCGCGAGATTTTTTACAGGCTATAGAGACTGGCAGTACACAATGGCCGACCTTTAGTGAAGGCGCTGCGGTAAGTAAAGTTGTCGATGCTGCGTGGCAATCACACGATAGCGGCCAATGGATAGATATCCGTTAAGACCTTTCAATCATGCAACACATTAGTTCTTGTCAAATTTGGTAAAGGCTGTGCTAGAATCCAGCCTTTACCACTTTGTTAAGGAACATTTTGTTGAAAACCGCTGCGCTTAGCCCATTCTTTAAAAAACGCTTTTATGCCCTATTGCTAACCATCGCTGTTGTATTAAGTGCAGTGTACTTTTATCAAGAGCAACAAAATAAAGCACCAAATTTTGCGCTTGTCGATATACATGATCAGCTGTATAAAATGAGTGATTACAAGGGCAACACACTGATTGTAAATTTCTGGGCAACATGGTGCGCACCTTGCCTTGAAGAAATACCGGCGATGAATCGTGCCAAAGCAGCACTTTCTGATGCTAAGGTAGAAATGATCGCAATTAACTACGGCGAGGACAAAAAAAGCGTCGCTGAGTTTTTGCAGCACACCCCCATAGATTTTACCGTACTGCTGGATACAGCAAATATTGCCAGTAAAGCTTGGAACATCACAGTGATGCCCACCACCATCATTATTGATCGAAAGGGCAATATAATCGAGCGCATATTAGGTCCACGTGAGTGGGATAGCACTGCCATGATTGCTAAAATAAAGAGTGTCGACAGTGACCATCGCTAAGTCTGTACAAGCCTTTAGCGCTTGCTTATTATTGCTATTAGTGATTTTGATTATCTGGCATAAATCAGGCGATTTTTCCTATCTTTTAAGCCCTAGAGTAAACAGTGTAGAAGTACCCTGCGCACTAGAGACTCTCACTTGCACTATCTCCACCGCGCAAGGAGATGTGCAGCTATCAGTTGACGCAGAAATTAGGCCGCTCACCCCATTTGTATTTTCAATGCACAGTGAAAATAACTTTATCAAAAATGCCCGTATCCACTTTGAAGGATATGAAGATTATATGGGGCTCAACAATTTTGCCTTTGTGCCTAACAGCTCAAACAGCGATTTTGATCAATTTACAGCACGCGGCTCTATTCCTGTGTGCACCACCGCTTCAAAGACTTGGCGTGTCACCATAAACTTACAGAATCAGCACAATACCGAAAGCTACTGGTTTAAATTACAAGTACTGTAATTAAAAAGCTCCCATCCAGAAACAGATATCTACTGTGGATGCCCCACTCGTTACGCCTCCGTGTCTGGATGAGAATTAAATAGTAAAACCATCTTTTACTATTTAAACTTTTGCTAAAAATCAATGTCATAGCAATCGATTGAGTTAAATCAATGGATATCAGTTACAAAACATATAATTCTCATTCGTATTCATGTAAATTCTCGTCATCTAAGGATAACGTGTTAAGTGACGCCTACTGCAGTTACGCAGGGAAGATTCGCGGTTATTCAGAGATAGCCTAATGAATGACGAATAAGCAGCTATAATGTATTTATATCAACCAGTTTGCATAAATTGAGAGATAAATCTAAAAGCCAATGAGAAAAGCACTAGCCCTACCCAGTTTGTTAGAAAACCTGACGCTATCAAAATTTTTAAGCCATTTTTTATCAAGCGCTGCGCTGATTGTTGTTTTTTTAGTACTGTGGCTGAACACTGACTATATAAAGACTTTAATGGCCCCAAAAACAGCAGGCACAGAAGTGACCTGTGATATGCAAAAGGTACCTAATCACTGTGTTATCGACACTGACATAGGGCCTATTGAAGTATTTGCTCATTCTGAAATCATTTCACTCGAGCCCTTTACCGTTACACTAAAAACAACAGATACACAATTTAGCAGTGCCAATATTCGCTTTGAAGGGCTAGAAGATTATATGGGCATCAATCAGTTCAGATTTACTCAAGACGGCATTGATACTTGGCATGCTGAAGGCTCAATTCCTATATGCACCACCCAATCAAAAACTTGGAAAGTGATTATCAACTTATACAATGATAATAACTACAGCAGTTATTGGTTCAAGATGAAAACCAGATGAGGTACATTGAATGAAAGGCAATAAACTAATCTATATATCCACTTTTATTATCGCATTGTTTTTGGGAGTCTTTAGCTACTTAAATATCAATCGCCCAGCACCGGATAACGCTAATCAACTCGGTGGGGATTTCAGCTTACCTATTGAAGGCGGGCAGTTTTCGCTTAGCGATTATCGCAACAAAGTGGTATTACTCTATTTTGGTTATGCAGGCTGCCCTGATGTTTGCCCGACTGCCCTAGCGCTAACCGGCAACATTCTTAAAAAGATGCCTAAAGAAATCACCGCCCAAGTGCAGCCTGTTTTTATCAGTGTTGACCCCGATAGAGATGATCTTAAAAAGCTGACTCAATACGGTCATTACTTTCATCCAAGCATGATTGCAGGCACCGATAAAAAAGAAAATATAGACAAGTTAGTAAGAAAGTACGGCGCTTTTTACAGCATCAACAATGACATCAATTCAGCCATGGGCTACAGCGTCGATCATACCTCACGCCTTTATGTGATAGACAAAAAAGGCAAACTCGCAAAAGCTTTAGGGCATTCTGATATACAACCGAATTTAGCCAATACTCTTTTAAAACTTACAGGAAATTAGACATGAAAACACTTTCTTTATTACTTGCAGGCTTACTTTCGTTGCCTTTAACTGCCGCTGAGCTCAGTGTCGATGAGGGCTATTTACGTGCAACGCCTCCTGGTCAAATGATGAGCGCAGCGTTTATGACACTTTCTAATGATTCAGATAAAGCCATCACTTTGACTGGCGGTACCAGTAATGACTCGGCATCCATTGAAGTTCATAATCACGCAATGGTTGACGGCGTTATGAGCATGCAGCGCATTGAAGGGCTCAAGATTGAGGCGGGAGAAAAGGCAGAGCTAGCGCCTGGTGGTTTACACATTATGCTTATAGGTCTAAAAAAATCATTAATTGCTGGTGAAAACTTTACTTTTGACATCCAGTTTGAAGATGGTAGTAAGCAAACATTAAAGCTGCCAATCAAATCTATTGTAAACTAATTTGAGGGCTATCAAATCCATGGATTTGATAGCGCCTTCTTGCTGCTCATTAAGCACCAATTTTATTTGATCAGACTATCAACTATTAACACTCTGCTAGATATAGAAACACCGAGACAGGCTCTGCATTGTAGAAGCCTGTTATCAAACCACCATATCGACTTGTTGTACGGAACCTGCCGTACCTGTATCGGTTAAATAAAAGCTTGAAGCCCTGACTTTACCGTTCGCTTGATTATCCTCACCTTTAAGGTCAAAAGGCGTATCTGTCGCCCCTAAATAAATGGCTCCAACATCCATACTGCTTAAACTCGCTAGAGAGTCTTGCGTATCAGTTTTAGTCCAGAGCTTTAAGTCTGCAAAAATACTGTCTGCCTCATCGATATAATTATTGCCATCTTCATCGTATGCGGCTAGATCGGCAAAACCATTACCGGAGATTGCCCCAAACAATTCACTACCATCGTTAATCACGCCATCATTGTTTTTATCCAACGCAAGCATGGCCCCGCTATTAAAATAGCTGATTAAATCATCATTGCCATCTGCATCAATATCAAACGCATACTTTTCATCGCTAAGCTGCGCAGCTGTACCTGGATAATTGATAACAATAGGGTCTTTAAACAATACACTTTGGGTAAACTCATTGGTTTGCGTATATGAATAATCGCGTTGCATACTGACATCAAGGTCGAAAGAAATACTTTTCCCATCGGCTGTCATTACAGTGCCTGCCGAGCTAAATTGCGAACTCTCGTACTCTTCAATGGTCTGTGTACTGCTAAAGCTCATTTGCACACTCAGCCCAGGAAACCCACCTTGGCCAGCCTCCGTACCCACATACGATGCTGAATCAACAGGCGTTGCTTGCTGCGCATTTTGAGCTTCCTCGACATCGCTGTTATCCGGGTTATATTGCTCAGCGTACTGCTCAGAGATAGCCGCTAATAAACGCCTGAACATTTCTATGGTCGCTAATACACTATCTTCTTCTGGGATAGCTTGTTCCTCTGCGGCTCTAAACCTAAACCCCTCTTTGGTCATCACCAAAATAGAAGAACTATCCTCCTCACTATTCTCATCGCTATCCGACACTGAGTTAGCAGAGCCATAAAATTGATCGAGCATTGCCTGAAATCGCTCAGCGGCGCTAGCATCACTTGTATTGCTAATCGACTCACCATTCATTGCTGAACCTATTTGCATACCAGTAGTGGTAGCAAAAGAGCGTGTTTCACTTTTTTCATGTGTTGCTTGCATATGAACTTCACTGCTTTGAATAATCATATATTTTCTCCACTTAAAAATTAGTTAGTTCTTTAGAGAATCAGCGATTAAGCCCAAATAATCTGTAGGACTAATAGCAAATTTCCCAGTTAAAATACTCAACAAAAAATAAGTCGCCAGCAAACGGGGGACGAAACTTCCAAACAAAAAAGGCGATTTAATATAAAAAATATATCCCGATATCATTAAACAACAACAAAAATCAGCTAGATAGTTATTAATATTTCACACTAATACCTTAGTTTAATTATTAAATATAATAACCACCAATAACTTCAAATCTTATATATCTAAACAGACATCAATATAAATTATTTATAGAAACTAGAACACCTTCCTATTAAAATAATCTCAAATAATTTATTTAGGCCATAAAACTCCTTCGCTCTCACTCTTCAAAGAACACACGAGCTCTGCCTATCACTGTAAACCAAATAGATACCCTTAGAACAGAGCCTAACGCAACCTATTGACTCTAATAGAAAAAGCCTTTATGGACGCAAGGCAACCCCCACATCCACAATAAAACCAATAGGTTACGCTCTGCGCCCGCGCTAACAGTTACGGATTCAGTTGTTACTTAAGAAATATGTTGTCACTTTTCACATCTTAAGGTCTTACTATTTAAATATAATCGTCGTATCACCTGCTTTAATTAGAAAATGGACGTATAGATAAATCTAAGTTTTATCTTTTATTTAAAATACGACCACTTAGTTTTATTTCATATTTATTTTAACGCAACAAAGTAAAAAGCAAGTAGTATGCCAGAAACAAACACAACGCTATTTCTTTAATATTCAAAACTTACAGACCCCGAACAATCGCAATATAAAAAGGAGCTACAGTGATAAACAATAATTAAAAGTCACTCAAGGGAAATGTCTAGGATTTAATATTACACATAACTATCGGTATTTAATTAGCAGCGGCAATACAGTGCGGCAAGAATTAGCCATAACGCCTGCCCCTAATACAAACAAGCTAGGAAAGCAGCGAACAAGTCCTGAAGGGTGAATTTCTAATAGAATAACAAAGATGAAATCGTATTTTATCTGCGCTTGCTCATCGGCCCGGTTATTTTAAATATAGCGACAAGCAGCTTTTTTTAAGGCAAACGCCTAAAGGACCATGCGATTTAGTCCGAAGCGCCTCTGGCGTACAGGGTTTTCGTGTTTGAGGCAGTGCTTTACCCAAAGCGCACGATGACAGGCGGGCTGGTTGCCCGACGAGAAGCGTTAACAAAGAGCACGGAGTATCCTGTACGCCCCGCTGGGTGCTTACGTACCTAAAGAAAGCTAAGAGGCCAATATAGATGAAATCTTGTTTTCATCTATATTGGCTTTGTCAGAAAACTTGTAAAGGACTAGTCATTCACTTCGCTTTCTTTTGCGGATTTGACCTCTTAGTTATCCACAGAGAAAATTTGGGGACTTGATCGCATGTTCCCTAGTTAAGTCCTTGTCACTCGCTAGTAGCTAACGTTAAATATCAGCAAGTTAAATCTAGAAAGGATTTTCATCTTATTAATTTGCCCCCATAATAGGCGTATTTAGTTTTAGCCGCAGCAGAGATGTTATCATTCCAACCACCCCTTACTTAGGAGCTAGGCAAGTAAATTGATTGACTTTATTGATGCCGAACCAAATCAAAACCTATTGCTTCGAGATATTTTGATCAAGTCGAAAGGATACTGGGGTTATTCAGCGGAACAATTAGCAATATGGCGTTCAAATCTTGTTTTTGAAAAAAAATATATTTCGAACAATACTGTTAAGTTGATCATCGAAGATACCAAGATCATAGGCTTTTTCGCTATCACTAGAACCAAAGAAGATAAGTTAGATCATCTTTGGTTACTACCTGAAGTCATTGGCAAAGGAATTGGTAATTTCGCATTTAAACAAATACTTAAGGAATGTCAGGCTCTGGGTATTAGTGAGTTTTTTATAATTTCTGACCCTGATGCCCAAGGCTTTTATAAAAAGAAAGGCGCTAAACAAGTCGGGGAAGTGTATAGCGAACCACAAAAGAGAATGTTGGCAAAGTTTAATTTTCAAGTGGTTTAAAGTCACTTAACAATACAGCCCTAGCGTCGTGCATACTGCAAAATAAGCGTACTAATGTCTTTGCCCTATTCAATATTTGGAGATCAAATGGAAATTGTATCCCCCTCAAGCCAATACAAAAACAGCTATTATGAATACCTTAAAGAGCTCGGTGATGAAGAGCGCTATCCATTCACTTTGGATTTTGACAGTAAAAATTCGGGGCGTTACTGGCAA
>Ga0105354_1001903_pt1 | contig 12755 bp, 11 predicted proteins | sample GOMGulsemesocosm_FD_83658 | JGI IMG/M metagenome (GOLD analysis project Ga0105354, IMG submission 83658) | Methane-oxidizing microbial communities from mesocosms in the Gulf of Mexico - GOM9B Gulf of Mexico | ecosystem: Environmental > Aquatic > Marine > Cold seeps | place: USA: Gulf of America...
TCATCTCTTTTTCTTTTGATGGCAACTTGTTTATATATCTCTTCTTCTTCTATATTTTTAATACGTTCCTTATATTCTCTTTTTAATTCTTGTGGAGGTTCAATTCTGTAACGCACATAATCTTCTAATCTGTCCAAAATTAACATTGAAGTATAGTCGGTTATTAAATGATTTTGAGTTGCGAGGGCTATAATCTCTTTTTTATTTTCTTTTTTATTGAAATTTAAAGCACTCAGTTTTTGTTTAGCCCATAACCGTTTTACTAAACTATTTTGCTGTGTACTTTGGATAGAAATATTTAACTTTTGAGTGACTTTACCGCTATACCCAAAAAGCAATTCGACATTTGTGTTTTCAGAAAACCTACCTGCAATTGAAAAATCAGTAGTTACATTAATATTTCTATTTGGATATACATTAGTAACGCTTTTGTTATCTGATATTCCTAAAAATTGAAAGGTTTCATTTTTTAATTGCTTTAGTGCTTCTTTACTATCAAGTCTTACCAAGTTTATATATGCCCCACCAGATTTAGTGGTCATATTATTTAGTTTTTCATGATCAGCAGAAACCAATGAATTAATTGCATAGACAGCTTTTTTATTATTAGGTAAAAACTCACCTAAATTATCTACCCCATCCGTAAACAAAAGTGTTTCATCCGTTTTCAATTTTAATTTTGCAAGCGCATTAAAATTCGTACCTCCATCATACACTGTATTTTTAATCAGTTGTTTTAACGCATCCCATTTTCCATTTTTAACACCTATTTTTTTATGTACTACAATAGTATTACTGAAGGAAATAAATTCAACTTCAACATGCTGTAAATACTTAAAATAAGCTTCTAATAAATTAATTTCATCGACTATTTTTCTATTTTTTAAAGAATAAGATGTATCCCATAACAAGGTAATTTTATTAGGTTTTGACTTTAATCTTGCATTGGGTTTTAATGTTTTATACGTATAGAAATAGTCATTATAACTCAATACTTTTTCTTTTAAAGAATTGTTAGGTATTTTTAACACAATCCCTTTTTGAGGACTATGGTTGTTTTTACTCATTTCAGCATGAAAACCATCTTTCTTCACATTAAAATAAAGTTCTTTATACGGGTTATTTTTAAACGTAGGAATAACATCACCTACCTCAACATTTAAGTTAATTGAAAATTCAGATAGTTTTTCAGAGATGTTTAATGGTAATTCATACAACATAAAATTATTTACAGTTCGTAATTCTTGCTCATAAGTAATCACAATTTGTTTATGCTTTTTAGGAAGGATAGGATACACCCTAGCTTTATAATTATTCCCTACTGTTTTTTCTAATAAACCTGGGTCTATATTTTGACGAACTGTACTTTCAAAAGCTACTCGTGCCAATTCTTTTTCTACAATTACTGCTTTACGCAATTTATCATTTACATCCATTACAAAATTTGAAACCACCTGCCCTTCTCCTAAAGGAAAAGCTAATTCTCCTTCCAAGGTTCTATCCAGTTCATTATAAAACTTCATGTCATAGGTTGTGGTCGCAAAATTCCCTATAATTTTGACATCTACTTTTAAACTTGATAGCTTTAATTGGCTAGAATCTTTAAGTGTTACTTGAGGAGTTACTTGAGCTATTGAACCAAAGCTAATAGCAATAAAAAAAAAGAATAGTATATGTTTCATAATAGTTAGTTGGTTTGTTAATTAATGTAAAAATCCAACTATTTAATACTACATAAAAACTACAATGAGTGAAGTGGTATTTTTTATAAGTGAAGCTATTCTTTCAATTAGTAAAGGGGGTTATGAATGATATTTTCTAAACTCTCAAAACTTGTTATTGAAGTATCAATTATTTTTATTTTAAAAAGTAATACTTTTCTTTTTAATGCTATTGCACTCGTTTGGCTTTAAATTTCCTGACAAACAAACTGTGTTCTATTTTAATATGGCAAAGATCAATATTGTTACTATAAATACTCAACTTCACGGGGTAGGACTTTCCACTATCAGCATTGTATATTGTTCCACCAGTCAGTACACCATCAGTATAGCTCATATTATTCATAATTAGTGAGCCTACTATTGTACGTGTACGTAATTTAGGGTTAGGGTTTTTATTATCCAAACCGTTTTTATTGAATAAGGGAAAGTCTGAACGTTTCAAAACTTTTCCAAAAAACATAGTATCCTTATGGTAAATTGATATGACAGATCCACTACTAATTTCCCACTTTCCAACATATACTTCTGGATTAACGGTAGTATAAAAGTTAAATAACAAACTAAGGATAAAAGTATGTAACATCATAAACTAATTGTGACTGATAAATATAAAACTATTTTACTTCTTTAGCTACTTAATTTTCTCATATCACACTATAGTGCACTTAAGCTTGTTTCTTTACTTCTGATATAAAAAAACAACGCTATTTCTTTTAAAATATGGTATACAACGTAGTTATAATAATTCCTTTATTATTGTTTAAAGTAACTGATAGTAGTTGTTTTGCTGCTTTTACTTGAAAGTTAAATGGAGGAGCTAATAGGTTTAAACCACTTTGTTTTTTTAAACGAATTCCTTGCCCTGAAATAATATCTCTATTGGGCACAAAATCTCCTTCCAATACATGCTCTGTTAAAATAACATATTTAAAATCTGTCAATTTATGCAGTACTTGCTGTACCTCAGCATTCGATAAATGTTGTAATACTTGTCTTACTAAAGCACAATCTCCATAAGGCAAATCGTCTACTGCAATATCCAAACAATAAAATTCTAAATTATCTTCCTTAAAGTTGTTTTTATGATGTTCAATAAGGCTTTCTACAATATCTACTCCAACATATTGCCGTGCGTATTGTACTAATGCTTTCCCTACATTAAAATCACCACAACCTAAATCACACACAATAAGTCCTTCTTTAAACGACTTTAAAAACGATGTTACAACAGCTATATACGGATTCACTAACTCCCGATCATGCGACCCATTCCCTGAGTAAAAATCAAATTCAGCACCTCCCCAAAGCTTCATTTCATAAATCTGCTCCATAACATCCTTAGTAGGCCAAGGTTTCTTTATTTTTTTAGGTTTATTTTTATTACTCATAAATAGGGTTATTTAATCTTTAATCAGTACTATATTTATTTGCATCCAAGGTTCTATTTATTTAAATGTTAAATAATATGTTAAATAGTAATTCTATTATAATCCTTTAAAGTACTTTTGCCGCCTCGTAGAAACAAAACAAACCATAACACCATGAATAACAACGTTATAAGCGCTAAAGATAAAAGAATCGTAGCAGAAAGTAAACTCGGAGTTAAAACACGAAATTTTAGTACTGCAAATTCTGTTGCTTGGAATTTGAAAAGAAGGTTTAGATAATTTTAGTATCATACCTTATAATTTTAAGCGAACTAGTCTCGCTTAAAATTATAAGGTATTCCCTCCTTTTTTATATTATTCCTAATTTATTTTTCTCCTCATAAACCTGCTTCATAGGATCATCCTTAGTTAGTTGCCCAATATTTATTTTTAAGTCTGTTAATAACTAATTAAACTAGTATATTCTAAAGCCTTCCACTAAATTTATTGATGCTATTACTCATCATTTAATAAGGTTTTTATTGTAAAAGCTATCTATAACGCCATTTTTTTAATATATTATTGATAGCTAACTTTACGTCAGTACGAATTTCCTTTTTCTTCTTTCCTTTCCCGAATTGGTCATCATAATTTGTTTCGGTGTGCCTAATATGTGCTTCTACAGCTAAATCTATCATTTTACCATCAAACTGTTTGGCATTTGCAGTACGTCCTACCCGTCCACTATATTTTTCACAGGCATGGGCTGCAATTTCATGTTCTCTGTTACTTGGACAATTAGGATAACGATGCCTGATAGCTTCTGCAAAAACAATAATATACGCTTTGTCATGAGCCGCTCGAATAACTGCAGCTTTTTTATTCTTCAAAGCTCTAGATTCCTTGTCTGACTCACATTCTAGTCGAGCCTTTTCTATAGCAATTTCTTCTACCAATTGTCCTTTACGTTCATATCGTTTTCTTCGTTGATTCCAAAACAATACCACTCCACACAAAGCAGAATATTTTTTTGATCGCCTAGTCATAGCAGCATCTCCAGGAGGCAACATTACATAGCCTACAAATGGTGAGCAAGCAAAACAAGTCCCCTTGTGCTTTTCGCTTTCTGCGACAAAAGCTTTCCCTAGGGGAACATTTTCCCCACATGTTCTACAAGTGAGTTTTTCTCTTTTAGTTAAATAGATGTTTTGGGAAGTAGTTGCCACTGAAAAATATTGTTTATTGAATTAGCGAATGTAATTATATCAACTAAAACTAAAAATATTACTTTGTCTAATTTTTAATTAAATATATGATCATTCTTGAACTAAAGAAACTAGTCAATTTACAATATAGTTTACCGTATCTACTTCACCTAGTCTAAAGTAACCTAGCACTTCTTCATCTGAATTATTAATATTTTTACAATTCCCTGTTAATTGTACAGGGGTAGCTGAAAAAGGACCATTTTCTCCTGCTTGACTTTCAAGAATAGTTGCGTAATTATAATAATGCTCAGAAACACCATGTAAACTAATAGTAACAATGTTTCCCGCGGTTAAGTTTTCATCATAAAATGCTATAAAATTTTCGTTCCCATCAGAAAACTCATCATCCCGAGTTGCCAAACCTTTAAAGGGACTATGGGGTGAAGTAAATTCTGCCATATAATAATTATGAATTTCAGCAGGATCATCAAAATAGGCCTTTATTTGAATTTCATCGTCTCCAAATCCACTAAATACATTTTGTTCTACAGTAGCTATATCACTCACAGAAAACAAGGTTTCGGTTCCAGAATAAGTTTGGTTATTATAGTTTATATTCAAGGTATAAGAATTATCAATTACTGGTATAAAGCTTGATGTAGTATAAGTACCGTCAGCTTGATCAGTAAAAACAAAATTATCACCTGTAATAGTATTAGTGATTTGTACCATAGCACCTATCACTCCTACAAATGTATTGTCTGTAAAGTACTCGGTAGATTTACTAAGAATAATAGTTTGATTTTGCCCCGTTGTTCCTTTCTCCCATTTAATAGAAGCGTCTATTACCAGACGTTCTCCACCATTTGGCACATCAACATCTATAACGTCTGTACAACTCGTAATAAAGCTGTAAAACAAAAGAAATATGGTCGTTTTTATAAGTATATTTTTCACGCTTTTAAAATTTAAAATTATATGATACAGATGGAATAATTCCGAAAATGGACGTACGTATAGCTTCGTTGCTACCCGTAGTATCATTTTGCCCGAATGAAATAGATGCTGCATTTTTTCTGTTATAGACATTGTAGATACCAAATATCCACTCTCCTTTCCATTTTCTACCTTTATTTTTTCTAGGCGTTAAGGTTGCCGATATGTCTAATCTATGATAGGCAGGTAATCTATTGGCGTTTCTATTATCATAAGTAGCTACAGATAAACCATTGTATTGAAACTGTCCGTTAGGATAGGTTACTGGTCTTCCGGTTTGAAAAGCAAAATTACTACCAAAACTCCATTTTTCATTGAGTTTGTAGTTTCCTGTAAAAGAAAAATCATGTGTTCTATCATATGCTGTATTATACCATTCTCCATCATTAATACCCAAACCTCCAGCTACACCTCCAGGAGTTCTTTGTTCAGATTTAGACAAAGTATAACTTAACAAACCTGTAAAATTACCTTTATTTTTTCTTAGCAATAATTCTAATCCGTATGCGCGTGATTCTCCTGCTAAAATTTCTGTTTCTATATTGTTTTGTCCAATTAAATCTGAACCATCAATATAATCTATCCTATTGTCAATAGTTTTATAATACGCTTCAGTTTCAAGTGAATAGATATCATTCTTAAAGTTTTTAAAATACCCAACAGCATATTGGTTAGCTAATTGTGGTTCAATAAATTTTCCACTAGGCGCCCAAACATCTAATGGTGTAGCAGAGGTTGTATTAGATATTAAATGTAAGTACTGTGCAATCCTATTAAAACTTGCTTTTACTGATGAATTTCTATTTAATTGATACGACAATGCAAATCGAGGTTCGAAGTTCCCAAAAGAACTAATAGACTCTCCACTAGAATAACTGGTTTCTCCTATAGCATTTGCGCGCATATATACCCCCAAATTGGCATCATAAACCACTGGTAAGTTATCCTGATAGTTATTTAAAATTTGATTTCCTAAACGGTTAAACATGCTGTACCTTATTCCATATATAATGTTGAGATTTCCTGATATTTTATGCTCTAAACTAACATAAGCCCCCCCTTCAAAAGCAAACTTATTGTCTAATTTCATTCGATTTATACCAGAATTAGCTCCAAATGGCCTTATCAACCCTGGGTTAAATTTGTAATAAATACCACTAATTCCAAAATTGAATTTCATCTTGTCAGTAAAGAAATAATTAACATCATACTTTAGATTGTAATTATTAATATCAGACTTCCAATCTAATTTAACTAAATCTAAATCTAAAATATAATCATAACGACTATAGATTAAAGAAAAATTAGAAAATAGTTGATCATTAAAAATATGATTCCATCTAAAGTTTCCAGAAATGTTCCCATAAGTATTTTTAAACGCTTTGTCTATTTTAAAATTATCATTCCCTAAATAACCAGACAAATACAACCTATTATTCTCATTTATAGCATAGTTTGTTTTTAAGTTAAAATCATAGAAACCAGCTGTACTTTCATTATTAGCCATTTTTAAAAATATACCTGCATAAGATGCACGACCAGCTACAATAAAAGAGCCTTTATCCTTAAAGGTAGGTCCCTCTAGTGTTAATCTGCTCGATACAGCTCCAATACCTCCGGTAACACCAAATTTTTTACTATTACCCTCTTTTTGTATTATATCTAACACAGAAGATACTCTACCACCAAATTGTGCCGGAATGCCTCCCTTATACAATTTTACATCTTTAATAGCGTCGGCGTTAAAAACAGAGAAGAACCCAAATAAATGCGATGAATTATAGATAACCGCTTCATCTAATAAAACCAAATTCTGGTCTTCTGCTCCTCCTCTAACATTAAATCCTGAAGCTCCTTCTCCTGCATTAGTTACCCCTGGTAATAATTGAATTGATTTTACAATATCTACTTCTCCTAATAGAGCAGGTATTTGTTTAATTGTTTTTGCCGAAAGTTTGGTAACACTCATTTGTGGTGTTCTTAGATTTACCTTTTTAGATTCTGCTACAGTAAGAACAATTTCATCTAATAGAGCGTTATCTTCTAACAATTCTATATTGAATTTTTGACTTACATTTAAATCTATTTCTTTTTCTAATCTTATATAACCTAAATACGAAATAACAAATGTATAGGTACCTTTAGGAATAGTTAAAGAAAAAAAACCATATTCGTTTGTAGTAGTACCAATTGAGGTTCCTTTAATAAGAACGGTAGCTCCTAAAAGCGTCTCTCCATTGGTTTGGTCTTTTAATATTCCACTTATAGTAAAACGCTCCTGAGAAACCCCAAAGGAAGTCACGAAAAGCATTAAAATTAACAACTTTATTTTCATTTTTAATTGATGTCATTTGTTTCACAAATATAAAGAGTACTTATTACAATTGCTATTAGTGTAATATCAATAAAAAATATTTTGGGAAATATCTATTAGCGTAATTTGTTACAAGAAATTGTTTCTCAATATTAATTAATTAAATCATAAATCGATAAGAAGAATCGCAGCTATAAAAGAAATTAAGCCAGGTATACCAAAAAAAGAATAATGGCTTACAAATAAATATAATCTACTTCTCTTTGGGTGTATTAAAAATACTAAAAGACAGCCATGAAAACTACAGGAATTAATTCATCTTAAATAACAAACATTAATCCAATCCCCCTTTTTTACGTCTAAAGCATCTTTCTTCTCCCAAGTACAACGGATTTCCATGCTTTTCAGACCAAAAGCCATCTAATATGTCCTTTGTTACACAACGATATACTACAACTCCTTTAAGCACTTCAGTATCTTCACCTTTATAACTAAAATTAATTACTAAAATGTTGTCTTTAAAAAAACCAGTTCCAATTTGTTTTTGCTCCTTATCTATGAACCAATTAGCAACTATTCTATTATTCACATCAAGACTAAGTGTCAGCGTACCTGTATAATTTGCTTCAGTATCTTCTTGGTTTTTACCCATGATGTTATATGTTCCTACTAAATCTTGAATTATCATTTTCTTATACCCTCTTTATTTTAAAGTATACCTCTTTGGTTAATTACTATTATCCGAAAGTTCATTAATTTTATTAATCCATTATGAATTAAATCCGCTTTAAATACCAAAAAAATAGTTGTCACACTGAGCTGGTCGAAATGCTATTAGTACTCAATACTTTATAGTTTTCGACCAGCTCAGACTGATATTCAACTCCCTTACCTTATTTACATGTCAAACTGAGCTTGTCGAAGTTTAATACTTCTTCATAATTTTATTTCATCAAGCAATTAAATAAAGTTTACCACAAGCACGAGCGTCGGAAAGTGCCTGATGGTGCTCCAGTTTAATATTATTTTTTTGACAGCATGCATTTAAATTTGCTGGTTTATACCCTTTGGCTTTATATATTTTTAAGGTGCATTCCCATTTTTCTGAAATATTCAACTCTGAATACTCAATGTTGTAATCTCGCATTGTTTTCGTCAATACATTTCTGTCAAAACTTTCATTGTGAGCAACCAGCGTTTTACCGTGAATACGCTTCTTTATTTCCGGATATATTTCATTAAAACTAGGCACATTTTGCGTATGCCTTTGTGTAATTCCGTGTACTTGAATATTGTGCCAATTATACTCATTATTGGGAGGCTTAATTAAGGCGTGGTATTCATCAATAATTTCTCCATTTTCAAAAGTTACAATACCCACCGAACAAATATGATGCCTGGTAGCTGTTTCAAAATCTATGGCTGTAAAAGATGTTTTCATTGTTTATGCTATAACTTTAATTAATTTTATGATTACCATTAGTTCGTATAAAAAATAAATACGGTTTGATCAAGTAAGGTTGAAAAAAACAAATGATTAATTCAATAATCCATTTTGTAATTCTTTATGAAAAGCTAAAATTACACCTATACTTTTCTGATCTATACGCTGACACTGAATTATTGCATTATCTATAGCTGCTATCATTTTGTCAAACCCTCCATTTTCGAATATTGCTCCCGATTCTCGTTTAAATTTACCATCCGTTACAATAGCCTCTTTTAGCTCTACAACAGAATCTATATTTGGCATTGCTACAAACATCATAGTATCAAACAAACTTAAGGAATCATTTAATTCTTCTACCTGCCTTTTAATACTACTTGTTAAAATAGCCACTTCACCTTCTAGCACATCTCCTTTAGCTTGCAACTCATTTAACGCAGTAAAAATAGAGTTCTTACATGCTACCAAATTCTTATAAACTTGAGTAATAACATTGTGTTGTGCATAAACTTGCAATAGGTCTTCCGATTTAGCAGTTTGTTTAGCCAAGGCTAAATGAACTCCACAAAAAGAAGTATCCCAATCTTTAAAGCTACTATTAAACAACTCCTCTCTTTCATTCATTAATAACTGATACCCTTCATTTAGGTCTTTCTTTTTGTATTCTTTATTCTTAAATGTAAAAGATTTTTCAGGTACTAAACCTTCAGCTATTTGACTTGCCTTTAACATTAAAGCTTCTAAATCCTGTACTGGTTTCATTAAGTTTAATAACTCTTTTTTATGTGAACTAACCACTTCTGTAGTAACATTTTGATTTCTAATCGCTTCTTGTCTTAAGTTTTCAGGAGTTTCAATATGTAAAAATCTATTTTCAAACGTATGGTGGTATTCAGCCAATAGCTCTTTTCCTTGAGACTCTTGAATAATAAACTCATTAAAAGCTGCATCTTGAGCAAACTCTTTTGTCTCAAAATTTATGTATTGCTTATATATTAAGCTTGTCATTTCTTCCTGAAGAGCGATTTGATTATTAAACAATATCCATGGAGAACGAGAATCTTGTTCACAAGCTATATATGGTACCTTAGCATTATCTTGCCTCTTATCATTACTTGGGTGACTTGCATACATATCTGCTTTAGATACTAATGAACTTGTAAAATACGTTTGCCCTCCTCTTGAATCTTTAGGCAAATTATTTAATAAACTATGCTGTTCCTCAGCTATATCAGCTAAAGCCTGAGTATTATGGGTATATAAATTTTTTACAAACAATTTCTTTTTACTCGCTAAATAAGCATTGTTTAAAGTAGCATTCCATTTTTCAAAACCGCTATCTAAACGCCATAAACCTGATAAAATAGCATCACTACCTGAAGTACTTATAGCAACCTTATCTGCATTAAATTCCATCTCTCTTGACAATGAAGAATACATTAAATTTAAGAACATATAAAACAAACCTAACAATTGCCTTATCACCCAAATTATTGGAGTAATAACCCATGCTGCAGCAGATAGCCTGATATCAGAAGCACGCCACTGATCTAAAAGGTCGTCCCATTTATCCCTATCATATATCATCCCATGAATAATAGTATTGGCAGAAATAATATAACTTCCTATTTTCATACTCCGCTGTGAGAAATGACCAAACTCATGACTCATGACTGCTTTAAACTCTGATAGATTTAAACAGGATACTAACCCCAAACCAATTGTAAGTTCTTTTTTAACAGGTAAAAATAAGCTCAACCACATGTTGGTATACGATACATAAGCATTAACATCTGGATCTACATAAATAGCTCTAGGTTTAGGTGCTCCAGTTTCTTTACAAATGGTATGAATAAAATCCCATAACGCTGTATGTTCTTTCTTATTAAGCTTAATACGGTTTTCTCTTTTATGATTTTTTAATTTAAATATAAATTTTAAGGTAAACACAAATAACATTGCTGCACCTGCAACTGCACCTAATTTTAATATTATGGTTAATTTATTGATGTGTCCCATATCATATATACAAGCATAATACACCAAATACCCCAAGCCAATCACTAAAGCAATATATAATGCAAAAAACAGCAGAATAGCTAACACCGCAAGTGTAGCCCTAAACATATATGAAGCTGGTAAGTTGGTTAAATTTTTAGGTAAAGAATTAGGGCTCTTAGGATAATAATTAGCGTTCATTAAAATTAGTGTTAGTTAGTTTATTAAAATTTGGTAAAATAATGTATTTAATTTAAAATGGGTTTGTTGCCCATACTGTAATTTCAGGCACAAAACCTTTATCTCTCATTTCTACTACAGAAACAATTGCTTGAGCAATATCTTCCGAACCTAATTTATTAGATTCTTCTTCTCGCTCGGTTCTATCTGTATCAGCAAATGCAGTGGTAACTTCACTTGGATTTACTAAGCATACTCTAATGTTATCTTTACGCAATTCTGCTTGCCATGATTGTGTCATCCCTCTAACAGCAAACTTAGATGCTGCATACACTGACCCTCTTGCAAAACCTTTTTGACTTGCCGTAGAACCAATATTAATAATATTACCGTAACTATTGGCTTTAAACAACGGAATGATTTCCTGCGTAAGCAAAGCCAACCCAAATACATTGGTTTGATACACCTGTTGTAAATCTGCTTCTGTAATGTTTCCTAATAACGGAAACACACCAATACCAGCATTATTAATTAAAGTATCTAAGTTTCCTCCTAAAAGTGCAACCGCTTCTTTCATTTTAGTGGGTATTGTTACTAAATCACTTACATCAAATTGTAATGGTATTGCACCTATTTCTTGTGCTACGCGGTTCAGTTTTTGAGCATCTCTACCCGTTATGACCACCTTTGCGCCTTTAACAATAAATTGTTTGGCTGTTTCTTTACCTATACCTGAACTACCTCCAGTAATAAGGACTTTTGAATTTTGTATGTTCATACTATTTTTGTTTACAACTGTATTTTTTCTTCTAAAATTTCAATCAACTCTTTTTGATAATATTTAAAACGGTCAGGAATATTAAGTACTGTTATCTTATGGCGGTATTTACGTTCTGTATGTTCGTTAATTTGTTTTTTATGACGTTGTTCCATTACATACACAATGTCCGCCCAAATTAAGTGTTCCTCCATAATAAAGTTAGTACCTTCTTTATTACATATTTTCTGATTGGTTCCTACAGAATCAAAATGATAGTTGGAATATTTTGAAGCAAAATAATCCTCTGCAGTTTTGGAACGTTGCTTATTTGCCGAACATACGAATAGAATGTTTTTCATTTACTTATTTCCTCTTTAACTCATCTAAAGTTTTTCTATTTTTATCTTTCCATGATCTCCAACCATTTGAAGAACGGCCTAAAATAGTTGCAACAGCCGCACTTGGCGAATTAAACACTACTTTTTTATTACATTTTAATGTCTTGCCGTTTGTTATCATAGGTGTCTTTCAATTGCTCAATGGCTAATAGAAGTTTTGCTAACTCTTCTGTTAATATTCTTTTTTTTGATAAAGTAGTACTCGGGGCTGAATAACAATTACGCTCTCCCAATTGAGCTAAATTTGCAAGCTCTATATATTCATTTTCTAAAAAATAGAAATTAGATATTACTTTCATTTATAAATTGATCGTGATCTATAAAAATAATGTAGTAATTTTCTTTGGATGCTAAATTTAGTAA
>Ga0105354_1001904_pt1 | contig 12748 bp, 9 predicted proteins | sample GOMGulsemesocosm_FD_83658 | JGI IMG/M metagenome (GOLD analysis project Ga0105354, IMG submission 83658) | Methane-oxidizing microbial communities from mesocosms in the Gulf of Mexico - GOM9B Gulf of Mexico | ecosystem: Environmental > Aquatic > Marine > Cold seeps | place: USA: Gulf of America...
TAAAATGGCAGAAGCAGAAAAAGAAGCTGCTAAGCAAAAAGCCGAAGAAATAAATATTGAAGCTCAAGCACAAAAAGAAGCATCTGTTAAAGAAGCTGAAGCACGTAAAATTTTAGCAGAAGCAACAGCTAAAGAAGAGGCTACCATGGGTATGTCAGAAGCACAAGTAATGCACGCAAAAGCGGAAGCTGAAGAGAAAAAAGGATTAGTTGAAGCTACTATAATTGAGAAAACTGCCGTTGCAGAAGCTGCTGGTATTGAAGCTAAAGCGGAAGCTATCAAGTTACAAGGAATTGCAGAAGCCGAAGTGATTAAGGAAAAAGCGCTTGCTGAAGCTACAGGAAACAAAGAATTAGCATTAGCTCAAGCTGAAGGAGATAAAGAAATCGCGTTAGCTGAAGCCGCTGGAATTGAGGAGAAAGCTGAAGCAATGAAAAAACTAAATGGTGTTGGTAAAGAACACGAAGAGTTCAAACTACGCCTAGACAAAGAATTGCAAGTTGACTTAGCAGAAATCAATATTCAAAGAGAAATTGCTGACGCACAAGCTTCTGTAATTGGTGAAGCATTAAGAGCTGCTAATATTGACATTGTAGGTGGTGAAACGATGTTCTTCGATCAAATTATCGGACAGATCACAAAATCTAAAGGTATTGACAGATTAGTAAACCACTCTGATAATATTACTCAGGTAAAAGATGCTATTTTAGGTAGTGATGATGTAAAAGGAAACCTATTAGATAAAATAAAAGACTTTGCTACCAACTACGGTATCGGTTCTGAAGACATCAAAAACTTAACCATTTCTAAGCTGTTGTTGGACTTACAATCTAAATCAACATCAACAGATGAACAAAACAATTTTATGAATTTGTCTAACCTAGCAAATGCTTTAGGCTTATCCAATCATAAGTTGAACTAAAAACTATTTCGACAAGCTCAGCATGACGAAATAAAATGTCAGAATGAGCTTGTTGGAACTATATTATTCATAGCAGGGTAAACTACGCTTCATTCTTATACAAACCGATTATTAACTTTTAATACTCAACAACTATGGGAATACAAGCAATGATTACTAGTCTTAAAAATAATAACAGAAGACAACTACGTACACCTTTTGATAAAGAAAGTATTTATCTATCAAATAATAGTAAAAAGAAAAAACCTCAATTTAAAAAAGCTACTAAAGAACAGCTTTTAAAAATTAGGGATCGAATGAAAAAAAACAACAGTATTTATCAACAAAAACTGATTGGATATACTGCTCTAACTATAATGGTAATCATGAGTGGATTTGTTATTTATTTTAATCATTTAAGTTAAAAAACACTTCGACAAGCTCAGTGTGACATCTGAACTAATTATAACCTGTTCAACACAAAATGTCAGACTGAGCTTGTCGAAGTCTTTATGAAATAGAATACAACGTGACAATATAATAACCAACTATGCAAGAACAAACTAACCAAAATAACAACCAACTAGAAGGCGGAACATATGAGATTATACAATCTCGTTTACAAAAGCATAAAACCGATTTAGCTTCTCGCTTAACGTCATTAAATACTTCTCGTAAAGATGTATTTGGAGCTATTGAAACTAAACTGATTGCTAATGATAGGATAAATACTGAAAACTCATGTATTGCCCGTGACATTATCGCTTTTGGTAGTAAATGCCTGTTTGGTTATAATGTACATTTTGGTTTGCGTACAGAAATTGAACTAAACGATGTATTTAGTATATACGAATACAAAGACAATCGTTTTCAAGAACAATCCTTAGATTTTATTAATGATCCGCTGTTTGTTAGTGATTTCCACAACTTATACAAGTACTACCGAAATACACTATTTGCCAAATTCAGCATTATTGGTAACTATTTACACATGGTCTTTCAAGTAAGTGACCGTACCGAGGATATAAAAACCTTTAAATGGCTTATAAGAGACAACACATTAAGCTATGTTGATAACCGTAGCGACCATGAATACACCTTCCCTAGACAACATGAATTCAATTGGCAAGAAACCAATTATGACATGCATCGTAATGGAACTCATCCACATATTTCTATATTGGATAAACTATTTGTAGAAACCATCGGTGGGGATTTAACCATCAAAATTGAAGACAATACTAGTGATGGCAAAGGGATTTACAATGAACCTGTTGAACATAGAGATCAAACCTTAGAAGACGGAAAGTTTCTATTTGCCGATTTGGGAAATCTTACCGTATTAAGCATTACTCCTTACCAAGAAGAAGCACGTTATTTTGTGTACAACCATAAAGTACAACAAGTAGCCCGCATACAAAGTATTCAAGATACCGCTGTACTCCTACCTGACAATCACGGGTTAATTTTTCCTGACGGATACTATTTACAAACTGGTGAATTTAAAACCTTTGAAAAAAGTATTGAACAGGTAAAATTTCAACAGAAAATAAGTTCCCCCAATGGTGAAGATTTCTTGTATATCTTCTATGAAGAAGCCAAAGGAGATTATGTACTGATGACGTATAACATCATTGAGCAAAAAATAAACACACCTATCATCTGTAATGGTTTTACAGTATTAGAAAATGGTGAATTATGCTATTTTAAAGCTGAAGAGGAAGCTACCAAACACCATGTCATACAAATTTGGCAAACGCCTTTTTCTAAAACCATAAAAGTAGCTGATAACCATAGTGATTCGTTATTATACAAAATAGGAAATAAGGACATTGTAAAAGCTATGGCTGAGTGCCAGGCAGTTATTACTTTACTGAACAAAGAAGATAATTATGATGGTCTATATGATGATATTAGCAAACAAAGTACTGATGTATTAGATTCGTATTATTGGATTACTGACCCGGAAACAGGGAATTTAAACATTCCCCTTTCTGAACTAAATACTACGGCAAATGCGGCTATAGATGAATTTGAAAAAGTAGTTCAACTAAAAAAAGCTGCTACAAATGCTACCTTAAAAGTTGAAATTGAAATAACGGAATTATTCGATAAAATAAAACATTCTAGTTTTAAAAGTATTGATGATTTTGTAAGCTTACTCACCAGACTTCGTGGTGCTCAAGGAGCAACGATAAGCTTAAAAGATATTCGATACACTAGTACCGAACAGATTGAAGAAATTTCTTTGGAAATCAAAGAACAGACAGAACGTATTTCCAGGCGTTGCGTTGGGTTTCTTTTAGATGAAAAAGCACTACTACCCTATCATAACCGATTAAAGGAAAAAGAAACAGTATTAGAAAACATTAAAAAGGTAGTAGCTGCAAAGGAACTAGAAGCAGATATCAATCAGATAAGTACTGATTTGGAAATGTTGATAGACATCGTCAATAACTTACAAATTGACGACACCTCTCATTCCACATCCATAATCGATAGTATTTCTTTACTTTTTTCAGAAATAAACCAATTAAAAGCAGGTTTAAAACGTAAGGCAAAAGCGCTTAATGAATCGGAAAGTAAAGCTGATTTTATTGCACAATTAAAATTATTTGATCAGAGTATTATCAACTTTATTGATATTGCCAATACTCCAGAAAAGTGTGATGAATACCTAACTAAGCTATCCGTACAACTAGAAGAGTTAGAAGGAAAGTTTGCTGATTTTGATGAGTACATCACTCAAATCATTGAAAAGCGTGAGGAAGTATATGCTGCCTTTGAAACTAGGAAAAATACTTTAGTAGAGGCTAAAAACAAAAAGGCAATCACACTTCAAAATGCTGCGGAACGCATCTTAGGAAGTATTACTAAAAAAGCCGCCACTTTTAATAGCTCCGAAGAAATTAACGGATACTATGCTGCTGACCTTATGGTGAGTAAAATTCAAAGCATTATCCAACAATTAAAAGACATTGAAGAAATTGGAAAAGCTGAAACCTTAGAATCTAATTTAAAATCTTCTAAAGAGGAAACAGTACGTAAACTCAAAGATAAACTTGATCTATATGAAGATGGTGATAATGTTATCAAGCTAGGAAAATATAAATTTGGAGTTAACAAGCAACCATTGGATCTCAACATAGTTGCTAAAAATGATGCCTTATATTTTCACTTAACTGGAACTGATTTCTATGAAAAAATTGAAAATGATATTTTAAACACTTCACAACATATTTGGAATCAAGAATTGGTTTCAGAAAACAAAGAAGTCTACCGTTCAGAATATTTGGCTCATAAAATTTACAACAAAGAAGGTTTAAAAAAACTATCCCTCCTTAATGCAGATGAATTAACTGCTTTAGTAAAAAAACTAAGTGGTGAAAATTATACAGAAGGCTATATAAAAGGAGTTCATGATGAAGACGCCATTACCATACTTTCTACTTTACTAAAAACCGAAGAAAATTTAGGTCTGTTAAAATACAAACCTACAACAAGAGCCTACGCTCAATTTTTCTGGAACAGCTTAACTACTGAAGAAAAAAGCGCGCTAAACAAACAAATAAAAGCGTCAGGAGCTGTACTGCAATTTTTTCCTGACTCTAATGAGTATCAATTTGTTATTGATCTATTAGAAGATAACATCCATGAATTCATTAACGGTTGGGAACTTAAAGATTTTGATGTTAATACTATTGCAGCATACCTATTTGAAGAATTATTTGAAAATGATAACTTTATAATTAGCGCCAAAGCAATCGATTTAAAAGAGACCTTTATTGCCTTTTTGAAAAGCAATAATGGAATAACTTCTTTTGAAAAAAGTATGACACTATTAACTGATGTAAAAGGCAAAGTAGCGTTAGCCCAACAATGGTTAACATCTTTTATTGGTGCTACTAACAATCAAAATTCTTTTTACATTTCTGAAGCTATTGCCCTATTATTATTTAACGGTACGGTACAAAAAGAAATCAATCATATTCCTGCCAAAGTAACTATTGAAACTTTACGAGGAAGTCATGGCGTTATTAACGGACATACCTATACTTTTAATTATCATTTATTTATTGATAGATTAAATCAATACATGACTACGGTCATTCAGGATTTCATCAATTATAAAACCGCAAAAAAGGAATTAACGGAAACGCAAAAACAAGCATTAAAGCTAAACGAGTTCAAACCAAAAGTACTATCCTCTTTCGTTAGGAATAAATTAATCGATCAAGTGTATCTTCCTTTATTTGGTGATAACTTATCAAAACAATTGGGAACTGTCGGAGAAAACAAACGTACGGATCGAATGGGAATGTTATTGCTCATCTCCCCTCCTGGCTATGGTAAGACTACTTTAATGGAGTACATCGCTGAACGTTTAGGATTGGTATTTATGAAAATAAACGGTCCAGCAATTGGTCATGATATTACTTCAGTAGATCCTATGGCAGCTAATAACTCCGCTACAAAGCAAGAGTTAGAAAAACTGAACCTAGCCTTTGAAATGGGGAACAATGTGATGTTGTACTTGGATGATATACAACACTGCAACCCTGAGTTTTTACAGAAGTTTATCTCTTTAGCCGATGGACAACGAAAAATTGAAGGAGTATATAAAGGAAATACCAAAACCTATGATTTCAGAGATAAAAAGTTCTGTGTAATTATGGCGGGTAACCCTTATACAGAAAGTGGAGATAAATTCCGTATCCCGGATATGTTAGCCAACAGAGCAGATATTTACAATCTTGGTGATGTAATTGGCGATACTTCAGATTTATTCAAAATGAGTTTGATAGAAAATGCCTTAACTTCTAATGACATATTACGTCAATTAAGTAGTAAGAACTTTGAGGATGTGTATAGCATTGTGAATCATATTGAACAAGGAGCTCAAGACAACTTAACGGTTCAAGGAAATCATACCAAACAAGAATTACAAGACTATACTTCGGTGCTAGAAAAAGTAATCCGAGTTAGAAATACCGTTTTAAAAGCAAATAATCAGTATATAAAATCGGCTGCTATGGAAGATGCTTATAGAACAGAACCTTCTTTTAAACTACAAGGTTCTTACCGTGACATGAATAAGTTAGTGGCTAAAATTGTTCCGATCATGAACGATAACGAACTGAATAGTTTGTTATTAACTCATTATGAAAGTGAATCGCAAACCTTAACTAGTGCTGCTGAAGCGAATTTATTGAAATACAAAGAAATGACCGCTACATTAAGTGATGATGAATTACAGCGTTGGAAAACCATTAAAACAACTTTTGTAAAAAACAATAAGCTAAAAGGATTTGGTAACCAAAATGAAATGGCTCAAGTGCTAGGACAATTAATGCAATTCTCTGATAATTTAGAGGGAATCAAAGAGGTGTTGGCTAAAGGATTTGAAAAGGAATAAGTATGAAAATATTTGAAAAAGTTTTATTGATAGGGTTACTTATTACATTTTGTTTATGTTTTATTGATTCTGAATTTAGATTACTATTAAATATAATAGTTCTTATCTCTATCGTTTCATATGGAATATTTGGTTTTAAATTACTAAGAAATAATAATAGTCTATTTTTTCCAATCATAAGTGGAATAGTTTTTAGTTTGGCTTTAATTAGCTTTCTTAATTCCATAAGATTAAATCAAAACGTATTTATAAAAACATTTACTTGGGTAAATATTGGTTTCTGTACTGCACTACTTGTTATGTATATATTAAAAAAGCAGAATTTTCTTTATAAAGATATATTATACCGATCGGTGTTTTTTACAGCTATCTGTAGTTTTTTCGCTTTAAACTCACCTTATAATGATGTTTATAGATGGTTTGTCCAAGAAATAAATGCAGACAACCAACTTTCTAACAATATGAAGATGTTTGGTGAAACTAAAAAGTATAATAAAGCTCTTGAAGAAAAGGACTTTGAAAATGGTATAAAACACGCTATAAAAGCAAATAAATATGGTGAAACATGGATTAAACATAACTTTAATGAAGAATATGATAGAATAGGTAAAACCTACAATAATATCTTTTTAGCCTATAGAGACTATGGTGACACTTTATTTAACGCTAATAAGTTTGAAAAAGCTCTTATATATTACACTAAAGCAGATTCTTTGTACAATAAATCTCACTACAATACCTTTTTAAATGATTATGACAAGGAGCTTAGTTATTGGAATAAAGCTAGAATTGCTGAAGCCTATATCGAACTTTATGAACACGATAAAACAGATTCTATTTATAATTATTTAATTGAAAATTATTCTAAAGTCAAGGATACAATTGATGATGACTATGCTTATTTAATGAAGAAATTAGCTAAATCTTATCTTAATAGAGCAGAATATGAAGAATCTGCTGAACTTAGAGAATTAGTACTAAAGATTTATTTCAAAAACCCTGAAAAACATAAAAAAAATATTGTCAACAATTCTTATCTCATAACTAATGATTATCTCAATTTAAATTTACTTTCTAATGCTAATGAACATATTAATCATAGATTCGATTTATTATCATCTGATGAATTTAATTATTGTGTTTTACTAATTCAACAAGGCGTTTATTATATAAAAACAAATGAACACAAGAATGCCTTAAAACAATTTGAAAATAGTCTAGACTGCTTGGATAAGCAGAATCAAAATTCACCTAAATTTAAAATGGCTGCTTTAATGAGTACAGCTAACATAAACATAGCTCTATCTGATTTTCTAGAAGCAAAAAAAGTAATACAAAAAGGATATGATATTATACAGGGAAACAGTTTTGAATGTAAAGGAAAATATTTGAGTAACTTTAATTCCATAGAAGCTGACCTACTCTATGTTAAAGGAAACCTGAGTAAAGCATTAGAACTATATTACACTTCAAACAAAAACAATTCTTTGTGTAATGAAATCGAAGATGATTATATCAATGCTCGAATAGCTTTTTTAGAAAGTGAATTTTATAATTTTGACAAAGTTGAAAAATTAACACAAAATGTTTTATCTGAATTAGCTTATTACAACTCAATTACTCCATCAAATCTAGTTATTCATAATTGTATAGCTAATGCAAATACATCAATTAATCCTAAACTAAGTGACTCACTATATAAGGTGAGTATTGAAATTTCTAAAAAATATAAACAACAAGAATCGCTATCGTACTCCAATGCAATAAATGGATTAGGAGTTTTAGCATTAAATAAAAATAAATATAAAATAGCCGATTCACTATTTTTAGAGTCTGCTACTATTGAAAATAAGCTATTTGATAAAGCTACCGTCAATAAATTAATTACTTTAACCAATCTTTTAGAATCTAAAGCTAAGCAGAAAGAAAACAAATTATTTAATCAGTATTATAATGATAATGTAGAAATCATCAATGAATTAAACTTAAATGAAACTATTTATGAAGCTAACATTTATACCATTAAAGGAGACTATTTAAAAAATAATCAGTCTTTAGAGTTCTATAAAAAAGCATTAGTCATATATCAAGCTATCTTTAATGAAGATCACCCTAAAATAACCTATTTAAAATCTAAAATTAAATAGTCACATAAATGAACAAAAAACTAAACGACATACAAACTCATATTCCTTTACTCAAAAAAAAGGTCCATCATATTTGTGAAGAGTACAATATTACAAGTGAAGAGTTATTATTAGAAATGGTCAAATTTCTTTCATTAATTCATATAACAAATAAAAAATTAAGTCCGTCATTAGTTGTAGATTTGGCTTGGCACGAATTTATATTATTTACTAGATATTATCAGGAATTCTGTATGACACATTTCAATAGATTTATACATCATACACCAAGTGAGAATGAAGACCATACTATCTATCAGAAAACAATTGAACATTATATAAAAAACTATGGGAAACCACCCGAATCAATTTGGGGAACTCATGCTCTTGAAGAGTGGGAATCTAGTAAATGTGGAGCTTGCCATAATTAACCAAAAAACTAACTTATGTATTTAGAAGGAATTATCACTATTGATCCATCACAGATCACACAAATTAAAAAAATAAAACCTACCAAAGCTTTTAAAAAATTTTTACACCAACTAACACTGGGAGCAGTCTCTGATAAAGAAGAAAGAGAAACTTTTACAGCTGTAGCCATATTACAACAATTAAACGCTTCTTTCAGAAACTTAGGTATTAATAACATCATAAAAATATCTCATGATGATATAGACTTTTATCATGATAAAGAAGGAAAAGACAACGACTTAAAATTAGCTTTAGACAAATATGAAATTGAAGTTAATGATGCGATGTCTATTCATTTCAAGCAATTAAAATTAGTCTTAGAACATAATGATACTAATTTTAAATACTTAATTGAGGTAAATATCAATAGAGATCATTTAGTAGGTGTTTACCCTATAGAAATTAAAATCGCAGGATTGTTTAATGATTTTAGATTTGGTGATATTAATGAAAAAATTACCCAAACAGTCAATACACAAGAAGCGTTTAATAAGTTCAAAGAGCAAAAAACTACCTTGTTTGATTATTTCTTAAATCAGTTAAAGTTAGAATTAAAAAAACAAATTGCAGCTGACGATATTCAAACCTATATAAAAACAAAACATATTCTACCTAAACAAAAAGTAAAAACCATAAAGGACATCCCTACAAATACAACTCGTGGAGGAGTCTACGGAGGTTATTATGGTATTGATGATTACTTTTTCTATAGTTTTTTATGGTCTGATGTTATGCATTCTCATAACACCATTATAACTGATACGCATTATGAAACAGAAACTGGCGATGATATTGGCTACGCTGAAGAACTAAACGCCTCAGACGATGTTTTTAATAGTGAATCTGACACTAGTTTTGATGATTCAAATTGTTTTAGTGAAGACCCTATATCTATAAATGAACCAGTTACTGATGACTCTAGTAGTTGGTTTGACTCAGACTCTTGGGGTGGAGACTCTGATTCAGGTGGGTGGTTCGACTCTAGTTGTAGCTCTTGCTCAAGTTGTTCTTCATGTTCAGGTTGTGGTGGAGATTAATTTAAAAACTACTTATAATATTTATACAAAACACTAATGGGAATATTCGATATATTTAAAAGCAAAAAGGACGAAGGAAAGCACTACGATCCTACAAACATAAAAGTAACTGATTTAGAAAATGGCTATTTATTAGATTACGACTTTGAAACATGGACTGTTACTAAAATGTCCGAATATGATTGGGGAAACAATTTCTTTACACGTGAGTTTGTTATCACTTCGAAAGGTGAAATTCGATACCTACATATTGAAGACGACGATAAACTTATCATAACACTTTCTGAAGATATAAAGTTTCGAAAATTAGGACCTGAAGTACTAGATTACTTAGAACTTAATGGAAAACCTCCTAAAAAAATCAACTACTTAGGTACCACCTATTTTCTAGATGAGGAATCTCCAGGGTTTTACAGAAATACAGAAAATGAAGATTGGAAAGAATTAATTTCTTTCGATTACTTAGATGACGAAGAAGAAAAATGCTTAACCATAGAACAATGGGGAGATGATGATTTTGATGCTAGTATTGGTATTGTAATAAAACCTCGTGATATTAGTAACATATTACCTGCTTATACAGACTAATGACATACTAAAATTCAAATCAATTTTAAATCAAGCCTGACAATCAATTACTAAACCCACTGGTGGGATTAAAACTAAATAACGCAATGAAACTACTAACACCGATTTTCTATATGTGCATTTGTTTGCTACTACTCTCTTGTGGTTCAGACAAACCAAAATTTGTAAAATCACCAGTCGACAATATTATCACTAAATACATTGATAAAAGCAATTATAGTGTAATTCTTGCCGATATGGATTACAAAGAAGACACAGACAGCTACTATCATAAATATCAAATTTTAATTGATGAAGGCGCTCCTACCTTATCTCAAATAGAATTAAATGATACTACTGCAGTTGCCACTGATATTCAAATTGTAAAAACGGATTGGTTAAAAGTATCTCCTATCACTTTTGATGAGTACAAAGGAGACTTGGGAATGACCATTTTAAGCAAGAAAAATGGTGTCTTAGATAAAAACTCCTCACCTGCAGGAGTTGATAATTATGTTGGAAACACTCGTTATGGTCATTGGCAAACAAATAGTAGCGGAGGTTCTTTTTGGGCTTTTTATGGCCGTTATCGTTTAATGTCTGATTTATTTTATGGTCCTAGATATGGAGGATATGGATATGGTGGATATTCTAGATCGCACTATAACAATTATAATAGTAACTATCGAAATAAACAAAGTTATTACGGAGCAAATAAGGAATACGGTACTAAATCTAATAGAAACACTACCAGCTCTTGGTCAAACAAATCAAGTTCGTTTAAAAACAATGTAAATAGTAAAGTTACAAAAAGTGCTTCATCATTGCGTTCAAGAGGATATTCATCTAGTAAAAGTTATAGTAAATCTAATAGTCGCACAAGCAGAAGTGGTTCAAGATATAGTAATAGGTCATCACGATCAAGAAGTGGTGGATTCGGGAAATAAATTGTAAACAAAGATTGAAGTCTGAAGAATGAAAAAAACAGAGATAAAATTCAAATTCGAAAACCTAATAATATGGCAACTAGCTATGGAATTAGGAGAAAATATAAATCTCATTTCATCTGATTTTCCTAAAAAAGAACTTTATAACCTTTCTTCTCAAATTTGCAGAGCAGTAGATTCAATTGCTTTAAATATTTCAGAAGGATCAATAGGATAGTCAAATCCAGAGTTTAAACGATTTATGGGATATGCCATTCGCTCTCTAGCAGAAGTTGTAACTTGTTTGCACAAAGCTAGAAGAAGAGAGTATATAACAGAAGAAACATTCAATACATACTACAATGATGCTTTCAACCTTATGAATATGATGATTGCATTTAAAAAGAAAATAAACTAAAAAAACTTATTCGGTCATCTGACTACAAACTTCTAACTTTAAAAATATGGAAACTATTCAAGAATATCTAGATAGTACATCAATCATACATTCATTAACCTATATCATTACGAGTATTATACTATTCGCAATTGGTAAATTAATTTACGGTCTACTTCACAGAAGTATTAACATTAAAAATGAACTTGTAGAAAAGGACAATTTTGCTTTTATCCTATCCTACGTAGGTTATTTTTCAGGAATTATAATCATTATTGGAGCTGCCATCAAAGGAGATTCCTACGGCTTAGGAAGTGATATTGCACAAATTAGTCTGTACAGTATTTTGGGGATTCTACTACTACACTTATCTATTAAGATAAGTAACAAACTAATCTTACCAAAGTTTGATATTAAAAAGGAAATTATCACCGATAAAAATGCAGGAACAGGTATCATTGAAGCATGTATTTACATTGCCAACGGATTACTATTATATGCAGCTTTAGTTGGTGAATCAAACAGTTTAGCAGAAGGAATCACAACATTTGTAGTGTATTGGTTTATAGGTAATGTGGTATTAATTATTGCTTCTAAAATATTTTCACTTTGGATGAAATATGACATCCATAATGAAATAGAAAAAGACAATGTAGCTGCTGGAGTTAGTTTTTCTGGTGCTATTATAGCTATCAGTATTATTATCATGAATGCTTTAATTGATCCTTTTGTTGATTGGACTACTACTTGTACGGATGTAGCTATTCACACCGTACTTGGTTGCGTTTTACTTCCGATAGTACGATGGTTGGCTGATAAACTATTATTACCAGGTCGTTCATTAACAGACGAAATTAGTAATCAAGAAACACCAAATGTAGGAGCAGGATTATTAGAAGCCTTTGCA
>Ga0105354_1001907_pt1 | contig 12731 bp, 16 predicted proteins | sample GOMGulsemesocosm_FD_83658 | JGI IMG/M metagenome (GOLD analysis project Ga0105354, IMG submission 83658) | Methane-oxidizing microbial communities from mesocosms in the Gulf of Mexico - GOM9B Gulf of Mexico | ecosystem: Environmental > Aquatic > Marine > Cold seeps | place: USA: Gulf of America...
AACGCAGAAATGGAAAAAGTTTGGGATGGTTCTAAAAAGGCTGACCAGGCGATGGATGATGCGGTAGCACAGTCTAACAAGCTACTTCGCAAGTTTGAAAAAGCCAATAAGTAATACTGGCTCACCACTAAAACAGCTCTAACCTAAACGATTAGAGCTGTTTTTACACGGTTTTTCCACCTATATTTTGACCCGTTACTCCTTAGGTTTACAATATGCTTAAACGCGTCCATTACCGTTCGTCTTACCTGCCCTACTTGTTGGTAGCGCCACAAATCATTATCACTTTACTCTTTTTTATCTGGCCTGCAGGCCAAGCGCTATACCAATCTTTTTTATTGGAAGATGCCTTCGGACTATCTTCTGAGTTTGTTTGGTTTGACAACTTCGTAGAATTATACGAAAACCCTGATTACTTGAACTCCTTTGTTCGCACTGCATTCTTCTCGATTGCTGTGGCAGCACTTTCAATGGGGCTAGCATTGTTTTTTGCCGCTCTCGCTGACAGAGTCATTAAAGGTTCATCCAGTTATCGCACTTTACTGATTATTCCCTACGCTGTAGCCCCCGTTCTAGCAGGTACGTTGTGGTTGTTCTTGTTTAATCCGACACTCGGAATTATCACCTATTTCTTAGATAACATTGGCATTGACTGGAATCATAAATTAAACAGTTCGCAGGCAATGGGCTTAGTCATACTCGCCGCTGCTTGGAAGCAAATCAGCTATAACTTTCTATTTTTTATCGCGGCTATGTACGCGATTCCAAAATCGCTCATAGAAGCCGCTGCGATTGATGGGGCGGGACCTGTGCACCGTTTTTTAACCATTATTTTCCCACTTATCACTCCCACTACGTTCTTTTTATTAGTGGTTAACATCATTTACGCCTTTTTCGATACGTTTGGTATTATCCATGCAATCACCGCCGGTGGCCCTGGAAACTCTACCGAGATTCTTGTCTTCAAGGTCTATAACGACGGTTTTGTCGGCTTGGATTTGGGCGGCTCTGCGGCACAGTCAGTGATATTGATGTTCATCGTTATACTATTAACGGTAGTGCAATTTAAATATATTGAACGCAAGGTTGAATACTAATGATTGAGAACAGACCTATAACAACCTTTGTGAGTCACAGCGTATTAATCATCGGTGTGGCGCTAATTGTCTTTCCTATTTGGGTGATGCTCGTTGCCTCAACACACGACGCGCTGCGCTTAACTCAAGTGCCGCTGCCTTTACTGCCCGGTGATCAGCTGTGGGTTAATATTAAAGTGCTATTTAGCGCGCGTGAATTTGGCTCACCTTTACACATGACCTTGCTAAATAGCTTAGTCATGGCGCTATTAATCGCTTTTGGTAAGATTATTATTTCTGTACTATCGGCTTTCGCCATCGTCTATTTTAACTTTCGCTTTCGCATGTTCTTTTTTTGGGTGATTTTTCTCACCTTAATGCTGCCCGTCGAAGTGCGTATTCTGCCAACTTATGAGGTAGTCGCAAGTTTTGACATGCTAGATAGCTACTGGGGATTAAGCATACCGCTGATTGCCTCTGCCACCGCCACCTTTATGTTTAGACAAACCTTTCTCACTATTCCTGATGAACTAATGGAGGCCTCACGTATTGATGGTGCAAGCCCCATGCGCTTTTTCTTTGACGTAGTGATTCCGATGTCGCGAACTAATATTGCCGCGCTATTTGTAATTTTATTTATCTACGGTTGGAACCAATATTTATGGCCGCTGTTAATCACCACTGACTCAGATATGTACACCGTCGTTATGAGCATAAAACAGATGCTTGAATCGGGTGAAAGTGAACCGCAATGGCATCTCATTATGCTCACTGCGATGTTCGCAATGCTACCGCCTATTTTAGTGGTCATCGGTATGCAAAAAGTTTTTGTTAAAGGCCTGACGGATTCGGAGAAGTAATATGTCAGATATCAACATTGAACAAATCAAAAAATCGTATCAAGAAAATCAAGTCATCCACGGTATAGATATCGACATCAAAGATGGCGAGTTTATTGTATTAGTTGGACCCTCAGGTTGTGGTAAGTCAACCTTGCTACGTATGGTGGCAGGGCTTGAATCTATTACCCAAGGCACTGTTAACATTGATGATGTTTGTGTAAACGAGCTAGAACCTAAAGATCGCGGTATAGCCATGGTGTTTCAAAACTATGCCCTATATCCCCACATGAGCGTTTATGAAAACATGGCTTATGGCCTAAAACTGATGAAACTACCCAAAGCTGAAATAGAGCAGCGTGTTCAACAAACTGCGCAGTTACTACAGATTGAAGAGTACCTCGATCGTAGACCGAGTAACTTATCCGGTGGCCAGCGTCAACGCGTGGCTATGGGACGCGCCATAGTACGTAAACCTAAAGTGTTCTTATTTGATGAACCGCTTTCCAATTTAGATGCCAAGCTGCGAGTACAAATGCGTATGCAGATTAAGACGCTGCAACGAAACTTAGGCGTCACTACCCTCTATGTTACCCATGATCAAGTAGAGGCAATGACCATGGCGGATAGATTAGTGGTATTAAAAGATGGTGTAGCCGCTCAAATTGGCACCCCGATGGAAATTTACGATGATCCCCATAACCAATTTGTCGCCAGTTTTATCGGTTCTCCATCAATGAACTTTATCGATTGTGAAATCAGTGATCAGCACATCACTATTGGCTCGCAGACAATAGCTCGTCCCGAGCATGTAACACAGCGCGGCACTTTAGTATTAGGCATACGCCCAGAACATTTTATAGAATCTGAAAACGAGGTGTTCAGTGGTAAAGTGGAAATGATTGAAAAACTCGGCGCTAGTATTCTACTTTATGTAAGCTGTGAAAGTGTTTCTCAACCTATTGTTATACAATGTGAAGGACATTCAGAAATCAATATTGGTGACAGCCACAACATCAGTTTTGATCCTGCTAAATTGTACTTTTTTGATCCACAAACCGAACAACGTATTTACTGAGAACGAAAGGAAACACTATGATTACTTCGCCAATCATCGCGCACAGAGGCTTATCAAGCTTAGCGCCTGAAAACACTTTATCCGCATTAAAACTTGCGGCAGAGCAAGGTGTGCAATGGGTAGAGATCGATGCTATAGCTTGCGGCGATGGGTCCATTGTCATGTGGCACGATAATAGTGTTGATCGCTGTTCAGATGGCACTGGCGCAATGAGCGAACACAGCGCACAAAGTGTCGCTAAGCTCGATTGCGGTAGCTGGTTCTCCAAGGAGTTTAAAGGAGAACCTGTTGCCAGCATAGAACAGGCGATTGTCTTGATCCAAGCGCTCGGTTTAGGCTTGAATCTGGAAATTAAACTCTATGAAAACAGTGCAGAGCGAGTAGCTGCGCCAGTGTTAAAAATGCTCGCTGAGCACTGGCAAGATTTTGATAAACTGATCATCTCCAGTTTTGATCGTGAAGCATTAAGCTATTGTCACCAACACGCCCCTCAGGTTCAACTTGGCGTGCTCTACGATAAAGTTCCCGATCACTGGCAGTCTGATTTACAAAGCGTCGATGCGGTCAGCTGTCACTGTAACTACTTACATTTGACCCAAGCACAGACAAGCGCTATTAAGGCCAAGAATTATCAACTGTACTGCTACACTGCTAACGACCCTAAAAGCGTAGAGGATCACTGGGAGTGGGGAGTGGATGCCATCATTACCGATTACCCACAGCGCTATGTGAGCGATAATCAAAGGGAGCAGATTAGAACGTGAAACTCAACGCAAGGCAACAATCGATACTCAGTAAAATCAGTGGTACTGAATTTATCAGCGTAGAGTCACTCTCACAGCACTTTGATATGGCCACACAGACCATTAGGCGTGATATCACACAGCTGTGTGACTTAGGTCTCGCGCGTCGCCATCACGGTGGCGTGGGTCAAATACCCAGTGCTGAGAATTTATCTTTTGGTAGTCGTCGCGTCATCAACGCTTTAGCGAAGCAGCTTATCGCTAAAAAAATTGCCGAGCAGATTCCTGATAACGCATCCATTGCTCTGGGTATCGGCACCACGATTGAAGCGATTGCCAAAGAACTGTTAGGTAAAAAGGGTTTGAAGATCATCACTAATAATTTAAATGTCGCCAGTTTGTTTTTTCAAAGTAGTGATATTGAAGTGATGCTAAGTGGTGGTAAATTGCGGCCGCTCGATCAAGATATGGTCGGCGATCAATGTGTCCATTTCTTTAATAGCTACTACGTTGACTTTGCCATTGTCGGCGTAGGCTCTTTAGACAAAGAGCGCGGGTTGATGGATTTTGACATGGACAATGTCGCTATCACGCAAAGCATATTAAACAATGCACAACACAAATTTTTAGCGGTCGATGAGAGCAAGTGGAACAAAAAAGCGTTCGCCAAAGTAGCACCTTTTAGCATCATCGATAAAGTTTTTACAGATCAGCCACCCCAAGCTGAAATATGCGCTAAGTTGGCGGCTTTAAACGTACAAGTTATAACTTGCCAGGAGACACTTTAGATATGTCAGAAATGAGATCTTTGTTACCTTTGCCAGAGCAACTGACAGGTATCAAATATGTACTCAGTGATGTTGATGACACAATCACTAGCCAAGGCCAATTGCGCCCTGACACTTATCAGGCTATCCACCAGCTTGTCGACGCCGGTATTATTTTCATTCCTATTACTGGTGGCTGTGCCGGCTGGTGTGACTCTTTTGCCAGGCTCTGGCCATGTGCGGCAGTCATTGGAGAGAACGGCGGTTTTTATATTAAAAAGCAGCAAGATAGCACCTTAGACTACCATTTCTGGCACTGCGAAAACGAGCGAATAAGTAATCAAAAACAGCTTTTAGCGCTGGCTCAATCAGCTATTGAAATCGTGCCGCAAGTGTCCCTTGCCAAAGATCAAGCATATAGGCTAGTCGATGCCGCTATCGATTACAATCAAGATAATAAAGGTATTAGCCCAGCGCAAGTCGCGCAAGTGCTTGAGGTATTCCACAGTGCAGGTGCACGCGCAAACGCTAGCTCCATTCATGTAAATGCCTGGTTTGGGGATTATAGTAAAAAGGCAATGGCGCAAAAATTACTCGCCCAAGAATATCAATTAAGTCCTGAGCAAATGCGTGAACAAGTACTGTTTATTGGCGATTCTCTCAATGATGAAAGCATGTTTGAGTTTTTCCCAAACAGTGTTGGCGTCGCCAATATAACCTCTAGTTTAGAGGCGTTAAAGCACCATCCAACATGGATAACTCAAAAGCCTAACGGCTGTGGCTTTAATCAAATGGTCGACGCACTCCTGTAATACTCGTTTACTGAGTGATTTTTGAGTAATTACTGATTGATAATAGCATCAACTTCTATTAACCACTGCGGATTGATAAATCCGCTAACTTGCACCACTGTATCAACGGGGCGGATGTCTTTAAAATATTCAGCCCTTACTTGTGCAATATCTTTCCAGTGCTCAATATTGGTCAACATCATGCGGGTTCTGATCACATCCTTTAATGTTGCGCCGGCATCCTGCAGCGCCAGTTCAATGGTTTTTAGGCATTGTATAGTCTGCGCTTTGGGATCCCCAACCCCGACGGTCTCACCTTTATCATTAATTGGCGCGGTGCCACCTACACTGATAAAGTTCCCCACTTTTACTGCGCGTGAGAAGCACATTGTTGTTGCAAAAGGGCTGCTGCTTGCCACCAGGACTCTACTCATTACTCCTCCCAAGCACTTCAGACTTACTTGTTTTTTAGGTAACAAAACGATTAATAATATTTGGATTGCACACTGAATGGTCAATAAAGTCACGCTGGGACTTGTTAATTCTTCTGCGCCAGCCCCTGCATAAGTTCTTCGCGCATATCAGCATAATCTGTTTCCGATATACCCGCAAAAGCTAATACTAATGCCAATTTATTGTTTTTTTGCTGAGCCTCTGAAACCTGCCAGTGGTCTCGATACGCACTACTGATATCTTTTGCCAATAACAGAGAGCACAGCAATAATTTCACCGATTCGTTGTTGCTGTTTTCAAGTCCCAATTTTTTAATACTCGTCGCCTGCAGGATAATGGCATTGGAGACATTTTGTGGCATCAGCCAGCGCTCTGCTATTTCATAACTCACTTGAATATGGTTCATGCCAAAAATGTCATTTTCGGCATCAAGCCATGTATTGACAATGCCTTTATCTATCCCATCAATAAACAATTGATAACCTTTCACCGCCTCTAACATCATCGGAATACCACAATTATGCATCATGCCTAAAGAGTATGCCTCATCGGCACTTTCTGTGGATATTCGCTGCGAAATAGTCGCTGTTAACTGTGCAACCTCTGTCGCGCTCTCCCAGAAAACTTCCAGATCAATGTCTTTTGAGAATGCGTTTTTGAGAGAGAGGAGCCGCAAAATGGTTAACATTTTATTAAACCCAATGCGCATTAATGCTTCTTCTAAGGAGGACACTCGTCCTGTACCTCCAAAAACGGGAGTATTGGCAGTCGCGAGAACAGCAGAGTATAGAGAAATATCTTTTTTTATGATCAGTACCAAGGCGTCCACTGTTGCCTCGTTACTATCCAATAGTTTTATGACTTCGATTAATACTTGTGGTTGAGAGGGAATAATATAAGGTATTTTACGCTTTTGTGCTTTTTTATCACTCATAAATCATAATCCCCTACTCTGTAATTGCCGATACTATTTATAGTAATCTATGATAAGGCTAACCGATATAAGAAGCTTTAATTGAGACGTTTTTAGGGATTTTTACCCCTATGCTTCCCTCATAATTTTAATTCATTATCGGCCGGCTTTTTTTGCATTTTCTGTCAATTGCGCTTCTAAACTCTTAAGATCTCCCAACACCCAAACGTCTTGGATCAGATCATTTTCAAAGCTAAATAGCGCACAACCAAACCAAGAGACAGGTTCAAAACTGGCTGAAAAACCCAGAAATTCATTGCGATGAATCCCTGAAAAAGACATTTTCGCAAATACTTTGTCCCCTTCTGCGACAAGCTCAATGATCTCACATTTGTAATCCGCTAAAGCGAGATGCACTGAATCAACATACTCGCCGAAACCATCATGCCCTTTCTTTTGCTGACCAAGCGAGCCACGAAAGGTAAAATCCTCAGCTAATACACTCCCCACGGCTTGCTTATCATGAGCATCCCAAAGCACCTCATAAAATTTCTTAACTATTTTTTTGTTGATCTCTATCACAGCCACCTTACTCGCCCCTTATGTTAAACTGCTCAAATTCTAATGCTAATTGCTCAGCAAGCGTATCTTTACCTTTCATTTTTAAAATTTCAATAATGCACTCTATTGTACACAGACCACCCACAGGCTGATTTCGCCTTAACGTATATTGAGAGCTTTGTTGTGTATCAAGTAATGCACGCGGCATCTTTTTTAAATAGGGGCTTTTATTAAATATTTTCTGGGCTTCCTGCCAAGTGCTATCAATAATGATGATATTTTCAAAATCTTCAATGACTGCACTTTGCCCGTCACCCTTAGTATAAATAAGCAACGCTTGCTCTGTTTCTATCAGCTTCAGTAGTTGCTGATTAGGCTTTACCCTTTCCCACACGACTCTTTCAACTACGCTATTAGCAGGCTCAAGCGCCAGTTGACCGGTATTGCTTTTACGATCTATTTCACGCTCATGTGTCAGTAAATATATTTTCATGTCTGTAGATAATCTTCAAGATAGGTAATAAAAGAATAAAAGTCGTAAGAATTGATAAAATTATTTACACAAAAGGAAACGACTAAAACAGCCTGACTAGTAGACAAACAGGGCTGTTTATAAAAGATAGGTTATTCAACTGTAATGGTTATTTTGTCACTCATCACCGGTTTTTGATGCGGCACATGCGCGTAGTTACCTAAAACTAGCTGCAAAGTATGGATCCCTGGTGCTAGCTCAATCACTGTTTCGGTTTGTCCGCCACCAAAGTGCTTAACCTTATCTGTTGATGGTAAAGGCATGGTTAAATCGGGTAAATCTTGTGTATCTATCAGTAAATGATGGTGCCCTGAGTGTTTCCGGTCGGTGCCGGCAGGTGCGACTCCCATATTTTTCAGACCAAAGATAACCCTCACTTTTCCTTTAATACTTTGCCCGTCACTGGGTTGTATAAAATACACCTTCGCATTGGATGGAGACACTGATACAAGTCCATCGGCTAGTAGAGTTAAAGGGCAAGCCGTTAACATCACGGTTAATGCAATTAGGTACTTTTTCATTTTTAGCTCCTTTTATGAGGGGTATCCATTATTAAATATAGACCAATAACAACTGATACATAAAAGAAAACCCCACTATAGAATGTGGCGCAAATGGCAAAGAGCGAAAAAGACTAAGAGAAACGATGCTGTAGCACAGTTCTTCGTTATCAACGTGCACACTGAGCAAATTAATAACTGCAAATTGTTGCGCCTAATCATTTTGCTAGTGCGCCATATCGCGGAATAATATAGCTGCTATAAAGCCACCTCTGTCTCACTTACTCCCTTTTGTTCCCCATATTTTAGAGACGGCGCCTTTAGAGCCAAAGACTCCAACTACCACAGCGACAAAACCTACGCAGAAAAAGACCACAACTGGAATTAATGCAGCTAGCTGGCCACTGACAACCGCTGCTATCGCTGATACACATGCAAGAAAAAGAAAAAGCCCACCTAAAATATTAAGGGCAACTCGATGTGACTTTTTATAATTAGCAGGGACTTCATCAGTTTCGAAGAACTTTAAAATGGGCCAGAATAATTTCATTTATCGCTTTCTCAGATCTAAACGTTAAGCTTAACTATACTGACTTCAATTTTAAGCGCATTAAAAATCAACACAATCGAGTATAACCTCTACCTGAAAAGCACGTTTGAACTGTTACTGATTGAAAACAATTGCTTCAAAATGCGGGTTTTTAACGCTTATTTCCAGTTTTGCTAACTTATCCAATTCAATGAGACAATCAGCACCGTCCACTTTGACTTTAATACACTCAGCACGAGCCTCATTTAGCTGCGTATCAAGCGCTGTACCAATTACAATATCATTAGAGTGCATCGTCAATTTAATGGGATAGCCAAACATGCAAACGATCTCAATATAATCGTAGTCACTGCAACTAATCAAAAAACCACCTCTATCTAATAAAAACGTATTCATGTGCACTTCAAGCTGATTGGAAGGGCCAATACGCACAGCCTATAAACAACAAACAGTTAACTAAAGCAGAGAAATTTTATGTTTATCTACCTTTTACTTTGATTGATTTAGAGCCATCGCCAGCTGTCAGTTAGAATTTCCGAATAACCAACAAATTGACTGTTCGAGTAATTCAGCCCCATGCACTAAATTATGAGCTTCTGAACCAAACTCAAAATTATAATCATATCCCTTGAATTTTAAAGCGGATGCCATTTGTTTATTAGCTAAAGCCCAATCTCCATAGCGGGTATTTAAGTCATTTTCACCACTTTGAAAAAATATTTTGATTGGTTTAGGTGATTCATTTCTTATAAGGTACGGGTATTTTCCGCCACCGCGAATATCAACAAAACTGCCACAGTGACTTAAAACATTTGCGAATAAGTCTGAACGGTACCACGCAATTGACCAAGCACAGATGCCACCAGAGCTAAAACCTGCTGTTGCTCTTCTCTTTGGGTTCAAAGAAATGTTTAGCCCCTCTAATGCTTGTGGTAACAACTCATCAATTAAAAAGCGCGTGTATTGATCACTCACTGTGTCGTATTCAAAACTACGTTGTGTATCCGGGTGGTGTTCGGGCTTAGTCGGCGATTCAAAAACACCTGGATTTACAAAAACACAAACGGTAGCGGGAATTTTTTTTGCATCGACAAGTGTATTAATGAGTGCTGGTACACGCATGGGCCTTTCTTCGTCAATGTAGTAATAACCATCTTGAAAGACCATTAAATTTGCTGGTTTTTTAGCGTTATACTGATCCGGCACATAAACCCAATAGTTTCTTACTGTCCCTTCATAGATACGACTTCGAAACGTTTTCTTGGTTAATTTTTTTGTATACATCTCTCGTAGACGACTCCTAAATGCCTAACACTCAGTTAATAAATACACCGAGAATTAGGGGAATAACACCTGTGCAACATCAGCGACAACAGTTGAATTAAGGCATTTAACGCTCAGTATTACTGTCCTTACTAAGCGTGTGGTTCGCGATTTTTTGCTTACTTGACCACTCATTTTTAAGCAAGGCAAAGATGACTGTGTTCCACCACTGATCTTTGAAATATCTATGTTTTATGAGTCTATCTTCCACACGCATACCCATTTTTTGGCAGAGTTTGATTGCAGCTTTATTATCCTCGATGGTCTGTGCGTACATACGACGGACTCCCAACTCCTGAAAACCAAAGTCCATTAAAGCGGACATTGCCTCAACGGCGACCCCAGAAAAATGATAGCCACGAGCGACCCCACAACCCATAGATGCTTGCCCATCTGGCTCAAGTCTTAATCCACATGTACCTATAATTGCCTGCTGATCCTTTTTTGTGATGGCCAATTGATACTTGGTACGTGGACATTCCAAAGACTGATTAATAAACGCATCAACCAATTGCTTGGATTTCTCGGCAGAGCAATCTACTTCATCATAGAATCGCTGGTATTTTTCATCTTGGGTGAAGGCATTATAACCGCCTAAATCATCGATAGAAAAATCTCGCAGAATTAGCTTGTGAGTTTCCAATTTGAAAATCATGTCATTCCTTTTAGTGCGTTACACTTACAACAAACGATCATTGGAAATGACACACCGTACAGGCCTATCGCCATGCCTATTTTACTCATTACTAGTCAACGCCCGCGCCAATCCACCGAATCTCCCCAATGGTTAAAGCTAGCACCAAAGTAAATCCAATTACCCTCATTTGGAACTGAATAAATCAATTTCCCCATACCTTCTGGTTGCACCCTATTTATGCCTATTAAATTAAGAGTACAGTTTCAGAGCAACGACCCCAGCCAAGCTAATGGCAATGCCCAGCCACTGTATTAATTTTAGTTTTTCATTGTATAAAATTTTACTAAAGATAGAAGCAAACACCACGGATAGGGAAGCTATGGCAGAAAATAGTGCAAGCGAGCCCAGTTTCAGCGCAAATGCTGCGCAGATTGTGCCTATTAAAGTAGGGCTACTGAACAGTGCTATGTTCTTGAATGCTTGCAGGCTGATTTTTTGTAATCCTTGACCAATAAAAATTCGGCGCAGCAACAAAATACCACCAGTGCCAATAAAAATACTCAGCTCCCAGAAATACCCCACCATAAAAGGGTTAGCTTGTTTACTGGCAAGACTGAGGGTAAAAAAGCTGATCGCGCCGAGCAACCCGGACACTAGAGAGACACAAACCCCTCGCCTTGTATTATTACTTAAGTGCGGCATATGATTTTTTCCACTGGCAACGACAACCCCACCCAGCAGAATGACCACTATTATTACCCCTTGGATTGGGATTAAAGATTCAGCCAAAAAAAGCCAGCCCAAGATAAAAGCAGCCAGTGTTCGCAAGCTCAAATTGAAACTGGTAGCGACTCCCACCGGAATAAACTGTACAACATAAAACTGCAGCCAAACATAACAGGCACCACTAAGGCCTGATATTGTTAAAAGAGGAAGCAGTAGTATCAATTGCTGATAATCGTGTGCCGCTACACCCAGCAACATAGGCGATAAAATAACACTCAACGCCAACATTCGATAAAACGTTAACGATAAACGTTCCATAGAACGTGCTTGCTTAACCAGCAGACTAGATTGGAGCGAATAAGCAAAGGCAGAGAAAAAAGCGAGCAAAAAAAACACTAAAGAGAATCTCCGTTTACCAAAACGTTTTAATAGATAAAGTACTTTGAATAATAACAGCTAGAAAGATTTTATTTCACCCTTTAGCTTTGAAGTAATTGATAATCATGATTAAACAAAAACCAGATACTTTTTTTAATCCGCTGCCTTAAAAATATACGCTTAAACCCTCATGTTTTCTCTGTGCTTATTGTAACGCAAACCTAACAGATCAGTTCTGAGAAAAAGAGCCGCTGTGAATGCTCTCTCCTTGAGCGTTTTCTGATAAAGAAGAAGCAGCTGAATTGCGTTTCATTTTAGCGGCTTATTAGTTTTCTTTAGGTCAGCAAGCACCCTGCTGAGCATACAGGCCCCTCCGCCCACTTCATTAAATCAAGTCAGCGCCGTTTATCTTTCTCAAAATATTAGCTTTAATTTTGGACGCAAAAAAACCAGTGTGAGGTCTAGTATATCAATAAAAATTAAACTTTATCTTTTTTGAAACACTCAACTATACTGTCTGGATTAATATTGGCGTTTTAATAACGCAATGCGCAAAACTAACATAATTCCTCAAAGGACTGGTGATTTATGACCTCTTGCATTTCTGATACTGTAATCCTTATCCCATGCGATAAATGCCAAGTAAAGACTAGAAAGTCTTTGCTTTGGATTAAAAAAAATAAAACTCTTTCTTGTAAGTGCGGGCATACAACAAGCCTAAAAACAGAAGCTTTCAAACATGAAATTGCTCAATGTTTATCAGCCCGGCTTTAGTTAACATTTATTTAAAGGCATTCTCGATTAGAATAATGAAACCGGTGCTCATTTCCCGCTATTGGTACTTGGAGGAATAGACTGTACCCC
>Ga0105354_1001912_pt1 | contig 12725 bp, 9 predicted proteins | sample GOMGulsemesocosm_FD_83658 | JGI IMG/M metagenome (GOLD analysis project Ga0105354, IMG submission 83658) | Methane-oxidizing microbial communities from mesocosms in the Gulf of Mexico - GOM9B Gulf of Mexico | ecosystem: Environmental > Aquatic > Marine > Cold seeps | place: USA: Gulf of America...
AGCATAGCTCCCTCAGTTCCTAAAAAATAATAATGCAAAACTGTTAAATTGGAATTAATATTTATTATTGACAGTTTTAAATCATCCCTTTTTATTTATTTGAAAAGGGATTTTTTTTGTCCTCCTTCTAATATAAAAGCTCCATGCTTACTAATATTATAAAATGGAATATTATTTTTTAAACAAGTGGCTTCCCAACGTTTCACATAACTCTTATAATTGTCATTATTGAAAATTACTTGTTTTGGTTGCTCAGTACGTATTAACCGCTCCAAATTAATTTTAGGAGATTCTGACAATAATACTATCGTTGGCTTGAATGTTGTCTTGTAAATCGTATTTTTATCTACTAATAGGATACTTTCTTTTTCAAACTGAAAAACATTTTTTAAAGAATCCTGAACAACCAAATCTATAAACTCATTCATTACATAATTATCTAACACCCCTAAAGACTTTTTGTTTTTAGTAACATAGTGAAGTCTCCTTCCTTTTTTGTGAGCTATTAAAATAGCCTTATATTGATTAAAAACTACAAATTCATTAGTTTGTGAATTTATGTTGTTATGTACAAAGGCCAATTGAACAAACACCACACTGAACAGAACTAAAAGAACTCTTTTATAAGAATACCGAGTACCTAATAACAAAATCGTTATTATAAGCACATAAATACTCACTAAATTATATGTATTAAAAGAAATGTTCGTAAAAATAAAAGCTTCCTTACTTGAAACAAACTCCACAAAATTATTAAGCATTGTAATACAATTATCAAAAAGAAATAATAAATACTGAGGCACCCAACCAAAATACGCAAATACAAGCGTCACTATACCTAGCCCAAGTAAAACTCCTAGCATTGGAATAATAACTAAATTAGAAACGAAAAATAACCCTGGAAATTGGTGAAAATAAAACAAGGATAGTGGCAATATTCCTATTTGAGCAGCTAATGTAACTGAAGATATATCCCATATTTTTTTAATCAAATAACTCTCAGGACTCCATAGATTATCAAATAAAGGCTTAAAAGAAATAATTGAAAACACTGCTAAATAACTTAACTGGAACCCTACATCAAACAAATAAAAAGGATTAAACAATAACAAAAGAAATCCAGAAATAACTAATGTATTATATGTATTGGTTATCCTATTACCATACATTGCAACTGTTACTAAAGAAAACATAGTTACAGCACGTAATACTGATGCTGACATTCCAGTAACAAATGCGTAACACCACAACAAAATAACAATCAGAAAAGGAGTTAACTTTTTACCGATTTTAAAATACGCCAAGGGCTTAAAAATTAACCCTAATAACATCATTAACAACCCGATATGCAAGCCTGATATCGCCAATATATGTATCGTACCAGATTTCACGAAATTAGCATAGGTTTCTTTATTAACTTCCTGTTTTTGCCCTAATAACAGCGCATTAATAACACTTAAATTTCTATCAGAAATAACGTGCTTAACTAATGTTTCATTAATCCTATTTCTAATACCTGCTGATATTCCGTATAATGATTTTTCAGACACTAACTTTACTACATTTTTACTATTCAAATACACTTGATGATACACTTGTTCTCTTTTCATATATACTCCATAATCAAATTGATGCGGATTTATTGCATTTTTAATTTCATTAAACGGAGTATTTATATACATTACATCATCAATAGTAACTAACTGTGTACTATCAATATTTACTAAAATTCTTCCTGTAGCTATAATCCCATTCAACCTAATTACCTTTCCTAAATATTTCTGATGATAAAAGCTAGGTTTTAATTTTTTATAGATTTGAACTTGACACCTCACTGTACTACTTGAATCAATTTTTGAAGTATAATGTTTTTGATGATTGTAATGATCATGAAATGTAATCGTAAGCGAACCAAATACAATCATCAACAAACAAGTAAACACTCCTAAAAAGGAAGATTGATGTACTTTATTATTCCCTGCAAAAAAAAGAATTCCCCATAGTACTACTCCTATAATACTAATACTATATAACACCCTCCATTCAATCGAGTAATAATACCCGAGGAGTATTCCTATAATAAAGCAAATAGTTAGTTTAATAAATAAAAAATTGAGTAACCTCATCCCTATTTCAATTAAAAATGATGGGGACTAAAGTTACACATTATCACACTTTCACTAATTATAGCTACCTAGCGTTGGAATACTACTAGCCAATACCCATGACAAAACATTAGTGAATAGTTAACATGTTCTCTAGCTTATTTAGCTTATTTTTGTTTCATAAACTTGTTTATAAGGAAACTATATTTATTATGAAAAAAGCATTTAAAATCATTGGAGTATTAGTTCTATTCATTATTGTTGCTGCTGTTGCTGCCCCTATTATTTTCAAGGATAAATTTGCAGCAATTATTAAAGAGCAGATCAATAAAAACATTAATGCTGAAGTTGATTTTTCTGATGTGGATATCAGCATCATCAGTAGTTTTCCAAAAGCAGGGATAATACTTAAAGATCTTAGTGTAATAAACTTAAAACCTTTTGAAGGAGACACTCTTTTTTATGCGAAAGAAATTTCACTAAAAATGCCATTATCAGGGTTAAACAAAACTGCTGAGGACGTGATTGACATTCATTCATTCACTATAGATAATGCTTTAGTAAACATCATTACCAACAAGGACGGAAATAGTAATTATGACATCGGTAAAAAAGATGATGAAGAGATAATTGAAGAAGCTCCAGAAACAAATCAAAAAGGGTTTTCTTTTGCTATAGCAGAATATGCAATAACAAATACTGAAATAAACTATATTGATACCTCCTCAGAATTAAATGTAAATTTATCTGACTTTAATCACTCTGGTACTGGTGACTTATCGGCAGCTATTTCTAAGTTAAAAACGAATACTACATCAAACATTTCTATAAGTAAAGAAGCTTCAAACTACCTTAACAACAATACTATTGCTCTAAAAGCTGATTTAGAAATAGATAAAAATCAAAAAAAATATACTTTTCTAGAAAACTCATTTAAATTAAATAAATTGCAATTAATTTTTGATGGGTTTATCAAGCAAAATGAAACGAATAATGAATTTGATCTAAAATTCAATACTCCTACTTCTGATTTTAAAAACTTCCTAGCAGTACTTCCTGCTGAGTATTCAAAAGATATTGAAAAAGTACAAACAAAAGGGAGCTTTACTATAAACGGATTTGCTAAAGGAATAAAAGATGACACTACAATCCCTAAATTTAATGTAAACATCCTATCCAAGAACGCTTCTTTTAAATATCCTGATTTACCGAAAAGCATTAAAAATATTAATATAAACACCTCCCTTGCAAACACCACAGGAAAAGCTGACGATACTTTCCTAAACATCGACAAACTATCATTGCAAATAGATCAGGACATATTCAAAGCTCACGGAAAAATTAAACAATTAACTTCAAATATGTTTGTTGACATGAACCTTGATGGTATTCTTAATTTAGGTAATTTATCACAAGCGTATCCAGTACAGCTAGACAATGAATTAAAAGGAGTTTTAAAAGCAAAACTACATACTGCATTTTCTCAAAGCGCAATTGACAATAATAACTACGAACAAATAAAAAACAACGGTAATTTTAGCATCTCCAATTTTGAATTTGCATCGAAGGATATTGTAAACCCAATTTACATTTCAGAAGCAATTGTTAATTTTTCTCCTAAAACAATTACACTAGAAAAACTAGATGCTAAAAGTGGCGATAGTGATATTGAAGGTACCGGAACAATTGATAACTTAATGGGATTCCTATTTAGTGATAAAAAATTAAAAGGAAATTTTAACATCAATTCAAATTACTTTAAAGTGAGTGATTTTATGGTAGACAACACTACTGACACCGAAAATACTAAAAAAGAATCTGAAGAAGGAGACGCCTTAAAAATACCTGCTTTTTTAGACACTAAAATTTCAGCAAACGCAAAAAAAGTTATTTATGATAATCTAACTCTAGAAAATGTTACCGGTGATTTAGTTATCAAAAATGAAACCGTTACATTAAGTAATGTTACCACTGAATTATTTGACGGGACTATGAGTATTAACGGAAATGTTTCTACTAAAAACGAAACTCCTAGTTTTAATATGGATTTAGGTATTGATAAATTTGATATTGGAAAATCATTTAAAGGGATGGATTTATTATCCAGCATCGCTCCAGTTGCTAAAATGATACAAGGAAAACTAAATACTGATTTAAAGCTAAAAGGGAATTTAAACAACTCTTTTTCACTTGATCTGAATTCACTTACCGGTAATGCTTTAGCAGAAGTATTAACTACAAAAATCACTCCTGAAAAAGCATCTGCTTTAAGTGCTTTAAATGACCAGTTATCATTCATCGATTTAAGTAAATTAGATTTAAAAGATTTAAAAACTGCTTTGAAGTTTGAAAATGGTAAAGTAGCCATAAAGCCTTTTGACATACAATACGAAGATATCAAAGTACAAATAGCAGGATCACATAGTTTTGAAAATAATTTAGGGTACACTGCAACTTTTGATGTCCCTGCAAAATATTTTGGAAGTGATGTTAGTGGGCTTTTATCCAAACTAAGTGAAGAAGACGTTAAGGATGTTAAAGTTCCTGTAATAGCAAGTATTAGTGGTACTGTTTTAAAGCCTCAGGTAAAAACAGATATGAAACAATCCGTTAAAAACTTAAGTAACCAGTTAATACAAATACAAAAAAACAAACTGCTAGGGCAAGGTACTGAAGCAGCCTCCGATGCTCTCGGTGACATAATTGGTGACGATGCTGGAGGCGCTGTTGGCGATGTACTAGGAGGACTTTTAAGTGGTAGTAACAATAATACAATCCCAAAAGACTCAATCAAGAATAATTCAAACAATTCAATTGAAAGCGGCGTTAAAAATGTACTAGGTGGTTTATTTGGAACTAAAAAGAAAAAGGACTCCATTAAGTAACGGAATCACACGTATATTAACATCTAAAAAAATACAATTAAAAAGAAGTGATTTGAATTTTGAAGAAGTAATTAAAAAAGTCTACTTAGAAGTTAAGAATATAACTGATAAAGGAAAATTACCTACTTACATTCCTGAATTAGCTAATGTTGATATAGAAGCTTTTGGTGTACACATTTCTACAATAGACCAAATTAACTTCGGTTTAGGAAGTTGTTATGATAAATTCTCCATTCAAAGTATTTCAAAAGTACTTTCTCTCAGTTTAGCATATAAGATTCTTGGTGAGAAAATATGGGAAAGACTTGGGGTAGAGCCCTCTGGCACAGCGTTTAACTCTCTTATTCAACTTGAATCTGATAATGGTATCCCTAGAAATCCATTTATAAATGCAGGTGCAATTGTAATTACCGACATTCTTCTTAGTAATTTAGAAAATCCTAAAGAAGATTTTATAGCCTTCGTTAGAAACATATCGAATAATCCTAAAATAAATTACTCTAGTAAAATAGCCGAATCAGAAAAAGCCATAGGTTTCCGAAATACTGCCCTGTGCAATTTTTTGAAGTCTTTTGAAAACATTAAAAATAACCCTGTAGATGTTCTTGACTTCTATTTCGACATTTGCTCACTTGAAATGAGCTGTAAAGATCTATCTCAATTATTTTTATTTTTAGCAAATAACGGCTCAAGTATTATAGATACTTCACAAGTAATATCAAAAAGTCAGTCCAAAAGAATAAATGCACTTATGCAAACTTGTGGATTTTATGATGAATCTGGAGAATTTGCTTTTAAAGTTGGACTTCCTGGAAAAAGTGGCGTTGGAGGTGGAATAATTGCAATTCATCCTAATCAATATGCTATTGCCGTCTGGAGTCCTAAATTAAATGAAAAAGGAAATTCATATAAAGGAATGAAGTTTCTGGAAGAATTTACTACTAAAACCCAATCATCTATATTTTAACAAAAAAATATTCATTCCCTACTAAAAAATAATACAAGATTAATATTTGCATGATAAAACTCCTGACTATTTATTTTTCAGAAGGCAATAAATTATGATAAGAAATATAACAAAATAAATCTTGAGATTTAACATTGCCAAAATTAGTGTATTGCTATTTTATAAAAAACAGATACCATCTTTTTACCTCATCTAACCATACTACATTATATCACTTATTATAAAACCTTACACTATTCCTTCAATATACAAACCCAAAAACTATGGTGTCCATATAGTCTTTTCCTTAAATAGAAAAGAATAATATTGAAAATCATAACCGCATTTTATTTAAAAAAATACAAAGACTAAATAACATAGAGTTTCTATCAATACTTCAAAAAACAATATAAATATGCACTACAAATATATAATTGTCAAATATTTATGTTAAACCTCTAAAATATAATGATTATATTACACAAGTAAAGCACATAATTTACTATTGGAGTATTAATTGCCATACACTCCATCCATATAACAATCAATAACTATGGGGGAAATAAATATTACGTCTAAATTAGCATCTGAAAAGAGAGCTCGAAAACTCCTAGAAGAAAAACTAGCTACAAAAGAGCACGAATTACAGTTATTGAAATCTAAAATTAAGGAATCGGACAAATTATTAGATTCCTTATATGATAAATCATCACAATTGAATGTAATTATAGAGTATGCACCAATCGGAATTATTTTAACCCAAAAAGGCAATTTCAGAAAAGCAAACAAATCGTTCTGTGAATTATTAGGATATACCGCAGAAGAATTAGCTCCATTATCTATAAAAGAAATATCATATACTGAAGATTACCCTGAATCAAAAAAACTACTTGAAAAAATGGAAAATGGTGAAACAGATCATTTCCGCCTCATTAAACGTTATAAGAAAAAAGACAACACCTATGTCACCTGCAAGACAAATGTTACCGCTGTTAGAGATAGTTTGGGAAACATTAAATACCAAGTCGCCTTGGTAGAAGATATTTCAGAACAAATTAAATCAGGAATCCTTAATGAAAAACTTTTACATGATTTAGAAAACAGAAATACTGAGCTAAATAATTTTGCGCATATTGTCTCACATGACTTAAAATCTCCATTACGAAGTATTGACGCATTGATCCACTGGATCATTGAAGATAACGAAACGAACTTTAACGAAGAAACGAAAACATCTTTTAACATGTTACTGAATAAAGTAACTAAAATGGAAAATTTGATTAATGGTATTTTAAATTATTCGAGTATTGATAAAATTGAACAAAAAACTATTACTATTGATATAAACACTATAATTAATGATATTTTAGAAACGATTCATATCCCAAAACATATTAATATTAATTATACAAATATGCCAGTGATTAATGCAGATAAATTTCGCATACATCAATTATTTCAAAACTTGATAAGTAATGCTATTAAAAGTATTGATAAAACGCATGGATATATCAATATAAACTACACTCAATTAAAGCATTATCATCAATTTAATATTTCTGATAATGGAACTGGTATTGAACAAAAATACCATGACAGAATTTTTAAAGTATTTCAAACTTTAGAATCTAATCATTCATCAGCAGGGGTCGGATTATCTATTGCTAAAAAAATAACCACGATGTATCAAGGCGATATATGGTTTGACTCAATTATCAATGAAGGAACCACTTTTCATTTCACTTTAAAAAAATGACAGAAACAGCTAATATTAAGTATATCGAAGAACTTGCAGATGGGGACACTGAGTTTCAATCGAAAATTATTGCAATTATTAAGGATGAATTTCCTAAAGAAAAAAATATATTCCTAAATAATATAGCCCAGAAAAACTACCTCAAAAGCGCCGAAAACGTTCATAAAATAAAGCATAAAATAAATATCCTTGGTTTAAAAAAGGGATTTGAAATAGCCGTAAAATTTGAAAGTGAATTGAAGTGTAAAAAAATTGACTCGTATCAAGATTTTATTGTAATTTTAGATTTAATAGATAATTTTTTAAATAAAATTTAGCATGCTAAAATGTCTTATTATTGATGATGAAGAAATGTCTAGAGCAATTATTGAGTACTATTGTTCAAAACTTGATCATTTACATATTGTAAATCAGTTTGACAATGCTCTAGACGCTATTCAATTTATAAACACTAATACCGTTGATTTAGTTTTTCTTGATATCCATATGCCTGAGCTAAATGGGTTTGATTTTATTGATAGTTTAAATATTCCTCCAAAGATTATATTAACAACTTCAGACTCTAATTTCGCACTAAATGCATTTGAATATAAATGTATTGTAGATTATTTAGTGAAACCTATTAAGTTTCCGCGATTTATTAAAGCAGTAACAAAAGTAGATGCTCCTAAATCCTCTGTTGAATCAGAAAGTATTGAAAAAGCTAATGAAATGTATGTAAATATTGATAGGCGTTTGGTGAAAATTAATATTCCTGATATTTATTTAATTGAAGCTAAAGGAGATTATATTAATATCAAAACTGAAACTAAAAACCATATTGTTCACACAACAATGAAGAAGATTGAAGATAAACTACCTGATAGTTTATTCTTAAAGATTCATCGATCATTTATTATCAACTTAAAAAAAATTATAGATATAGAAGACAATAGTGTACTAATTAAAAAAGAAGTTGTACCCGTTAGTCGATCTAACAGAGCCGAATTAATGAACCGATTAAATTTATTAAATTAGAATAGATAATTAAATTCAATAAAACCATCAGTAACTTAAAATTCAGTTAGTTTAAGCCTTCTAAACCTTTTCTGTTCTTAGCCTAACAGTTTTCCATTGAATTCGATTCCATACAAATTGCTTTCATGTTTTGTACTAAAAATCACTAGATTTAAACTTCTAAATTTTCCTTTCCTAACTCAAAAAAGAAAGTTGTTCCAACACCAATTTTACTTTCTAACCATATTTTCCCATTAAACATGGTAATTATCTTTTTAACAATGGACAAACCAATACCAGTGGAATTATCATCAGGCTCCTCAAGAGTTTCAAAAACTTCGAATATCTTTTTATGGTATTTAGAAGCTATTCCTATTCCATTATCCTGAATGCTAAAAACATAAGAATTTTCTTTTTCTAACACATCAATGGTTATAATTCCATTTTCTTTGTCATTGTATTTTACAGCATTACTTATTAAATTTTGAAACAACTGTTGAACTCTAAATTTATCAATGTATAAACTAGGTAAGGTAGACTTTATATTGATCATGATATGCTTAGGAATATGTATTGTTTGAATAATTTCAACCACAATTTTGTGCAAACTAATTTCCTGATGGTTTTCATTAACTTTATCAATACTTGAGTATTTTAATATTCCGTTGATCAGATGATCCATCTTATCCACTTTTTTCAATAATTTCTCAAAATTACCATTTGTTTCTTTGTCAAATTTTTCTCCATTATCTTCTTGTATCCAAGAGATTAATGCTGACATACTTCGTAATGGAGATTTTAAGTCATGTGAAACAACATGCGCAAAATTTTTCAACTCTACATTACTTTTTTCAAGCTTCACTAAAAGTTTATTTTTTTCCAGTGTTGTTCTTTTTTCTTTTATTAAACTTAAAGCATTATTAAATTGTGCAGCGGCTAGGTTAGCAATATTTGTAAATATTTTTACATGCTCTTCATTAAAGTAATTTTGAGTACTGTGCTCAGAATCAATAACTCCTATAACTTTTTGCTCTACAATAATAGGAACAGCAAGTTCAGATAAACGAGAACAGTCATCGACAATGTACCTACTATCTAGCCTAGTATCTCCTATTAGTTCTGGGGCTCCTGTTTTTGCAACAGTCCCAACTATTCCATTACCTATGGAAATGGATAATTTATTCTTTATAGTATAATCAAAAGGGTTTTTATTTCCATAAGCAGCTACTTGTGTTAAGGTCTTTTTTTCTTGATCTGCCACATATATCACACAGTCTTCGAGCCCTAAATGGTTTGCTGTAATCTTAGCGATCTCCCAAGAAATTTCAAACAAGTCTCTTTTTCCTAATATAGAAATAGATAATTGATTTAATGCATGAAGCATTCTAGATTGTTTTTCAACAAAAGTGATATCTTCTATTAAAGCTACCTGATATTTTACCTTTCCTTCATTATCTCTAACGGCACTTACATTGGTTTTACAGGTAACAAAATTGCCATTTTTTTTCTTATATCGTTTTTTAATTAAAAAGTTATCTATTTCTCCGTTTTCTAACTTTTTTATATAAGCCATGGATTCAGGAAGATCTCCAGGATGAGAAATATCTTTAATCGTTAAAGATTTCAATTCATCTTTACTATACCCTAAAATATTTTGAAATGTTTTATTTATCTTAATTAAATTACCCTTTTCTGTTAAAACAATACCTAGAGAAGAATTTTCAAAAATGATATTCATTTGAGAAACCTCATCCTCTATTAAAGCTTCCATTATTTTATTAGTAGAAGTTAGTTTTTTATTTGCTTTATATAACCTCAAAGACTTAAGCTCAAGGTTTTTTTCAGCTTGTTTTCTAGCTTGCTTTTCTATTTTTAAAGCTCGTTCTAATATTTTTATCTTTTCTTCTGACATTACTTAAGCAATGTAAATAAAACTTTTGCTCATTAGAGACTAAGAGCCTTTTTTAATAATTGTAATAATTTAATGTTCGTTCCGTTAATCCCTATGTAAATAATACACAATCTTTCTAGATAACACTTAAATACTCCTCATATACTATAACATAGAACCACATTCAGTATCAGGATATATTTTATGAAATGAATGCTCGTATTTTTCTATTCCAGCTAATAACTCAAAGGTAGTTTTATAAAGCTTGAATATATTTGACTATCCTTTATTAGTGTATCAAAAAAGTGTAATCTATTAGATTTTAAACCTAAAAATTTATTAATTTCATCAACTATTTCTAAAAATCCAGTGAATATAATTCCTTTCATTATTATTTTTTTACAAGTTCATTAATGGACCAATAATTTACTACTTTTTCTATTTGATTAATATACGATTCATACCGTAAAGGCTTAATAACGTAACCAGCAATTCCAATTTTATAAGCTTCTATTACATCACTATGATTACAAGAAGTAGTAAATATAATAGTAGGAATATATTTTAGGTATTCATCCTTTTTTAAAATAGACAAGAATTCTAACCCACTCATTTTAGGCATGTTTAAATCTAAAAAAATTAAATTAGGACTAGCTTTATTACATAAAAGTAAAGCTTCTTCTCCATTTTTAGCTACAGTAACGGAGTGCCTGTAGTTTAATTTTTTAAAAGTTCTCTTTAATTTTAAGACTTCTATTTCGTCATCTTCAACAAGTAGGATATTTAAATTCATGTTATTTGGGATTTAAGATAAGAATATCCAATTTATATCCTCAAATATGCATTTTTTTCGGCGATTTGAATTTATCTATAGATGAACGGTGCTTATCTATAGATGAATGATGTTGTCATTTGAATATTAGTCTTATCATTTTTTTAGATTTTTTCCCTCTAGATAAAAAATAAATGAGGATGATAATAAAAGCTTTTTAATATGTGGGAAAATGTTTGCTATATATTCTAGTTTACATAAAGAGCATTTTAAAAAACCTTTCCTGTATTTAATTAAAGTTTCTTTGAAAGATTTTTTTTAATTACATCAACTAACTTTATGTTTATATCTCTATACTAAAAGCAGATTCATCTATAGCAACATGTATTATTCTCACAGTAAACATTTTACCCCAAACAAATATCTTACACTTGAATTTTCCTTTTAATCATAACCAATATTAAAAGTATAGCTATGCTTAAATTATTTACTAATTAAATTTAAAGTTATTTTCCTATTATCATATTTACAAATACTCCTTCATTATTGCGAACGTTAAAAACGGTATTATCTTCAAATATCAGATACTGCCCTTTTACCCCTTTTAGCACTCCTGAAAAATATGGTGTTTTAGACAAATTTAAACTCTTAATTTTCACAGGATATTGTGCTACTGGAAAATTTAAACGTAACACAGGTTCCTCTTCCAAAACATACTCTTGCACTTCTTCAGGTAAAAACCGTTTTAAATCATTTTTAACTTGGATTAAATCAGCTTCAGCAATTTCATTTTTAAGCATTGCTCTCCAATTTGTTTTATCTGCCACATGATTTTTTAATGCAACTTCTGCTATTCCTGCTAAATACCTATTTGGAACCTCTACAATTGACAAAGCCTGAACTGCTCCTTGATCAATCCAACGTGTAGGCACTTGTGTTTTACGAGTTACTCCTACTTTCACATTGCTACTTAATGCCAAATACACAATATGAGGTGTCAATTGCACGCGTTGTTCATATTCTAAATCCCTATCTGCAATACCTAAATGCGCAGTAGATTTTTCTGGGTGCATTATCCACTCTCCAGCTTGAGGAGCTATAAAAAAACAAGACTTACAAAATCCTTGTCTGTAAATTTCTTTATTTTTAGCACAACTCATGCATTGATACTTTTCAAAAGAAATACTAATGTTTTTTCCCAATAACTGATTCACATTCAACACATCATTATCAAAAACCATATAATACTGAATTGTCTCTTGTAAATCAGTTTGCATTTTCTGTAAAACACCTTGGTATTGCATATCAATATTTTTATGTAAATTTAGGGCTAAAGATAAATTATTTATGACAATTCCGTTAGTAAATTCTGTA
>Ga0105354_1001913_pt1 | contig 12725 bp, 11 predicted proteins | sample GOMGulsemesocosm_FD_83658 | JGI IMG/M metagenome (GOLD analysis project Ga0105354, IMG submission 83658) | Methane-oxidizing microbial communities from mesocosms in the Gulf of Mexico - GOM9B Gulf of Mexico | ecosystem: Environmental > Aquatic > Marine > Cold seeps | place: USA: Gulf of America...
TGGCAACATTATAAACACACACCTTACCATTATATCAATTATGAAACCTTTGATACTTAAAAATTATAAAAAATTCACACATGAAAAAACATAATTTTAGTGCAGGACCATGTATACTACCTCAAGAAGTACTGAAACAAGCTTCGGAAGCAGTGTTAAATTTTGATGGATTAAATTTATCATTACTTGAAATTTCTCATAGAAGTGAAAATTTTGTACGTGTTATTGAAAAGGCACGTAGCTTAGCTTTAGAATTACTTGGATTAGAAAACAAAGGATATTCAGCTCTATTCTTACATGGAGGAGCGAGTTCAGAGTTTTTATTAACTCCATATAACTTAATGAAAAAAGATAATGGAAAAGCTGCTTACATGAATACCGGTACGTGGTCAACTAAAGCGATTAAGGAAGCGAAACTTTTTGGAGAAGTTAATATAGTTGCTTCTGCAGAAGATAAAAACTTTTCATACATACCCAAAGGATTCAGCATTCCCAAAGATGTAAACTACTTCCATTGCACTAGTAACAACACCATTTCAGGTACTCAAATGAAAGAATTCCCTGAATTTGATGGTCCAATGGTATGCGATATGAGTTCAGATATTTTTTCACGCCAATTAGATTTCTCTAAGTTTGATATCATTTATGCGGGTGCCCAAAAAAATATGGGGCCAGCAGGAACAACTCTTGTGGTTATAAAAGATGAAATATTGGGAAAAACAGGAAGAAAAATCCCTTCTATGCTAGACTACCAAGTACATATATCTAAAGGCAGTATGTTTAACACACCTGCAGTATTTCCTATATACGTTTCCATGCTTACCTTACAATGGCTAAAAGATAAAGGAGGAATTTGTGCAATTGAAAAAATTAACAATACTAAAGCAGAATTACTATATACCGAAATTGATAGAAATCCTTTTTTCAAAGGAAATACAGCTTTTGAAGATAGAAGCACCATGAACGCTACCTTCTCTTTAATTGATGAATCTCATAAAAATATTTTTGATGAAATTTGGAGTAAAGCGGGTATAAGTGGATTAAACGGACACAGAAGTGTTGATGGATATAGAGCATCGATGTATAATGCCTTACCATTAGAAAGTGTTCAAGCATTGGTAAATGCCATGCAAGAATTTGAGAAAACCGTAAAGTAACATACATAACATTAATTTTATTAAATTCCCTCTCCTATAGAGAGAATAAAACAGAGGCTCATGAAAATATTAGCAAACGACGGAATATCAAAAAATGGTATAGACATACTAACCAATGCTGGATTTGAAGTACTCACTGTTACTGTAGCTCAAAATCAACTCATAAATTATATTACTAGCAATAATATTACTGTTTTACTAGTACGTAGTGCTACTAAAGTTACTACTGAACTTATTAACGCATGTCCTAGCCTAAAACTGATAGGACGTGGCGGCGTTGGTATGGATAATATTGATGTTGCCCATGCCAAGAGTAAAGGATTACATGTAATTAACACCCCTAATGCTTCATCCATCGCTGTGGCTGAATTAGTTTTTGCTCACCTATTTGGTATGGTCCGATTTTTACACCAATCCAACAGAGAAATGCCTCTAGAAGCTGATACTCGCTTTAAAGACTTAAAAAAACAATTTTCAGCAGGAACTGAACTTCGTGGAAAAACACTTGGGATTATTGGCTTTGGACGAATTGGAAAAGAAGTTGCTAAATTAGCTATTTCTATAGGTATGAAAGTAATTGCTACCAGTAGATCAATACAAAATACGACCATTACAATTCCATTCTACGATGGACAATCTGTTGATTTTAATATTGAAACCCAACAACTCGACAATGTATTACAAAACTCCGATTTTATTACATTACATGTTCCTCATCAAAATTCTCCTTTAATCAAAAAAGAAGAGTTTGAATTGATGAAAAATGGAGTTGGAATTATAAATACTGCTCGTGGAGGAGTACTCGATGAAATTGCATTGATTAACGCTATAGAATCAGAAAAGGTTAAATACGCAGCCTTAGACGTATATGAAACTGAACCTACTCCAGAAATTCAATTATTGATGAATCCTGAGCTTTCCCTAACACCTCACATTGGTGGAGGAACTATAGAAGCCCAAGATAGAATAGGTATTGAGTTGGCTAAACAAATTATAGAATTATTAAAATAAAATAATAATAATACACATCACTTTAAACAGCTACGGCATTGTTATTACCCTACTTTCAAAAACAAAAAATATGACGTAAAAAAAGAGGTATTGATAACACCTCTTTTTTTACGTCATATTTTTATAATAGTATTAAAACTTTACTTTCAATAAAAATTCTGGTCCACCACTAGTCTGATCTTTAATGTCTGATGTTGTAAAATCATAGGCAAAACCTAAGTCTAACATTTCAGCAATTTCAAAAGAGGCTAATACAGAAACAGAGTCATTTAATCTGTAATTTGCTCCCAATTCAAACTTCTTGTAAAAACGAGCTGATGCGGTAACATCTAATCCAAAAGGCGCACCATCTATATACCTAGTCATTAATGCAGGGATTAATTGAATGTTATCATTTAAATCATAAAAATATCCCCCTCCAAACATTACTAAAGTTGCGTCAATAGCTTCTTGTGCAGCACCAGCAATTTCTTCGTAACGTTCAGCATTCAATATTCTTGGGGCTGATAAACTCACAAAATACTTGTCAGCCTTATAATAAGCTCCTATTCCGAAATTTGGGTTAAACTTACTCACTTGCCCCTGATTAATTGGGTCTGGAGTTTGTAATCTTGTAAAATCTACATTAAAGAAACTTCCTCCAGCTTTTAATCCTAAAAACAAGTCTTTCCCTTCTCCAAAACTTAATTTATAAGAAAAATTAGCAAAAATATTTGTTTCTTTTTGGATAAAAACTCTGTCAGAAACAATCTCCAAACCAATTCCAACTTTGTCATTAAAACTTCCTTGGGCAGCTATTGATTGTGTTTCTGGACCATCTTGAATTCCTCTAAACTGATCCTTATAACTGATCACGTTTAACTCTGTTTTTTCCGTGCTACCAATATAGGCGGGATTAATCAAGCCCATATTTTGTCTCCAAAAGGTAAACTCTGGTGTTTGTTGTGCAACTGATGTTATTGAAAATAACAACGCGAAAACACCTACTAATTTATATATATTCTTCATGTGTATATTTTTGATTTTATTTAAACTTACTAAAAACCTAAGCGCTTAGTAAGTTTATTGTTTTGGTATCTACTATTTAATAATTAATATAAAACCATCCTGTAACAGGTGTTATACCATATTTTCCAAATTCTGGTTGATTTAACTCGATGATATAATAATATGAGTTTGCAGGTAGTAGTCCGTTTCCTCCTTCAGTAGACACTCCTCCCCAATCATCACTATAATTTCTACCTTCAAATACTTTAACCCCATGTCTGTTAAATACTTTTATAGCTGCATTTGGATATCTCCAAATATTTTCAATATACCAAGTATCATTAACGCCATCACCATTTGGTGTAATTGTATCATTTGGAGTAACTTTAATATCTATAAAGTCATCACATGCATCTCCAATATTATCTTGATCTAAATCTACTTGATCTGGATTAACAACTGTAACACAGTTATCATCTACATTTAAAACGCCATCTCCATCTATGTCATCATCACATGCATCTACTATAGTATCTCCATCTAAATCATCTCCAAGTACTGTCACAACAGCAGTAGCCGTAGAAATATTTCCACCTATATCCTCAACACTTAATATTACAGTATAATCACCTAAATTGAAACAATCAAAAGTATCAATATCCAAGCTCATAGAAGCTATACCACAATTATCAGTACTCCCGTTATTTATATCAGATTCACTTATACTAAATTCTCCGTTATCATCTAAAGTAACTGTTATGTTCTGAGTAATTACTACTGGTGCAGTTACATCATCTAGAACAACATTTTGCAATTGAATACTTGTGTTTCCATTTCCATCATCATAAGTCCAAGTTACAACTGTTGTTGTTCCTACTCCAGAGATTGGTAATGTTACATCGTTAGTAACAGTTACTACTCCACCACAGTTATCTGTTGCAGTTGGAGCAGTTAAACTTGCTACACTACATTCTGCAGTTACATCGGCTAATACAGCTACATCAGCTACCGGTGCAGTTACATCATCTATAACAACATTTTGTGTTTGTATGCTTGTGTTTCCATTTCCATCATCATAAGTCCAAGTTACAACAGTTGTTCCTTCACCAGAAATTGGTAATATTGCATCATGAGTCCCTGCTAAAACACCACAATTATCTGTTGCAGTTGGCGCTGTTAAACTTGCTACAGTACATTCTGCTGTTACATCCGTTAATGTTACTACATCCACTATAGGAGATAAATTATCCTCCACAGTAATGACAGCTGAAGCTGTATTTACATTACCATTAACATCAATCACTTCAAGTGCTACTAAATTACCACCTAAATCTGAACAGTTAAATGTTACATCAGGATTCCCTACAGCATAACTTACAGCTACACATAAATTTTTAGAAACCATAGCACAAGGATCTCCAAATACCGCATTAGTTGCAGGTATTGTAAAACTATTATTCCCAACTGCATATCCTTCTACAATAGTTTGAGAATTCGGCGCATGACATGCTCCAATTCCATAAACACCATTACTTCCAGTAGGAGAACCATAACTAGCAAAATCTACTGAAGTTACAACTTTTCCTGGAGGTAAAGTAATGCTCAAGTTCCCATTCTCGTTCACTTCAGCAAAGACTACTCCACCGAAAGCCATAGTCGCAATACCACAATTATCAGTCGAGCCATTGTTTATCACTGAAGGCGTAACAAGTACTTGACCACTAGCATCTAGTTGAACGGTTATATTTTGAATAGCGACAACTGATGCAGTTACATCATCAATAATAACATTTTGTGTTTGAGTACTTGTATTTCCATTTCCATCATCATAAGTCCAAGTCACAACAGTTGTTGTTCCTTCTCCAGATATTGGTAATACAGCATCATTAGTAACTGTTACCACTCCACCACAATTATCTGTTGCAGTTGGTGCTGTTAAACTTACTACATTACACTCTCCTGTTACATCTGCTAATACAGCTACATCCGCTACCGGTGCAGTTGTATCTGAAAAATCTACTGTATAAACAGATGTACTAGCACCTGTATTTGCATCTGTAACCGTTAATGTAATTGTCACCAAACCTGTTTGACCAGCAGCAGGAGTTACGGTCACAGTACGTGTTGCTCCCGCACCTGTTATAACAATATTTGCGTTTGGTATTACTACAGTATCTGAAGACGCTGCCGTAACAACTAACGAAGGAGCTGGAGTTTCAATATCACCTACTGTAAATGATAAAGCACCAGTTGCCGAATCTGGACAAACCGTTTGATTAGTAATTGCCGTAATTGTAGGATCATTGTTTAATGTAGTAAATGTTTCAGTATTTATTCCTGTATATGTTAAAACACTTAACGCATCTAAATAACTACCAACAAAATAAAAATCATAGGTAGTTACAGATGTTAAACCTGTAATATTAAATACTTGAGCTACATTTGCTGTCATTGGACTAGTGCCAGAAGCTGCAACGGTAACCGCACCATAATCTACCCCTGCTATAATTTCAGCAATTGTTGGAGCTGCAGAACCCGTAGGTACAGCTACCCAATAACCGTCTCCGGTGTCTGTCATTGTAGCAGTATAGTCTGCAGAAGTGTATGTTACATTTGAAATAGCTCCACTTGCTGTAGCTACAGCACTAATAATTACATCAATTTCTGCTAATGTTCCAGCTGCATAGTACATTGTAAATGAATCACTTGCATTTACAGCTAAATCTGCCAAACGAACATAAAAACCGTAAGACCCATCAGTAACACCTGAGCTTACAGTTGACGTAGAAGGATTTTGATTAATTACATTACTCCAAGTACAACAACTTTGAACAACTGTGTTACCTTGTGTGGAATTAGAATAAAATAAAACAGCCTCCGCTCCACTTTGAATTTTTAATGCCGAGGATGATTCCGAAGCAAGTGTATTAGCCACAAAAGCCCCTGCTACTATATTTCCTCTTTCCTTTATAGGAGCATCATCTATACCAACATAATCATCACGCGTACCTAACCAAAACCTAACATTTTGTACTGGTGCAGCACTCACATTTTTATAAGTAACATCAATTTTAATGTAACCTTCTGGTTGCAATAAAGTATAGATAGTTTCTACTTCCATAGCAGAACCACCTATATCCATTTGACCAGTTGTTTTAATTACACCATAACCATCACCTGTCACAGCATTTGTTATCGTAAATCCTGAATAATCAATTACTTGACCAGTTAACACAGGGTTTTGAACAATTGTACCATTTGTATTCCAAGAGTTTGTTCCGTCTCCTCCAATTGCATATGCGTTATCTAATGGATAATTATTAAATGTAAGCTGCCTGAATACAGCTGCTGTTGTATCATAATAAAATGGTTGTTGTAGGTTTCCACTAGTATTAACAGAGTTTTCAGCTCCATTACCAAAACGAAGACGATTATTATTTAAAATATTTGGCGCTTGTGCTTGCAGTTGTAACGAAGTGAAAATAACTCCTAAAAAAAGTAATTTCACAACGAAACCTTTTAAACTTTTATTTTGTAGCATATCTTTGTGCTTTTTTAATTTTAGAATTAGTAATTACCCAACCTTTAGCATTTTTAACAAATTCTAAAGTAGTTGGGATAATAACTTGTTTACCATTTTGTTTGTAGTTTAAACTATATACAACTCTTGCTTTATTCTTTTCTACATTTAATGTGTGAAAAAGAAAATAACACATAGCAGGATTGCTTTTCAAATCTGCTTTAGTAACTAACATTACATTTTTTTTGTTTACTTTAAGATCTTTTGAAAAATTAAAGTCTACACCATGATCCAAAATAAAAAGTGCATTACTTTTTAAAAATTCATCAGGTAACTTTTGCAACAATCCTTCTAGTGAAGTACACTGTTTTAAAACTTCGTTTTGATTTACCGATTGTGCTCTTGTTGCTCCCCAACAAAAACATAAAACACCTATTAAAAAAAGGACTTTTTTGCTCATACTAATTAATTATTTGTTAAAAATATAAAGAGGGATCGTGAAATTTATTTTAAAAGATAGATACCCCCAAACATGGTATCTTTTAAATTTACGCGAATAAAACTTTGTAGTAAAACGCTATTAAACAATAATTTACATTGTTGTTCTCTATTTAAAGCATTGTAACCCAATCAAAGCAATAATTTTTTTAACTCATTTTTATTTGTAATTTAAAATTCAATACAAATAAAATAATTAAAGCCTATGATTAAATAATAAATGGTACGAGTATGTTTAAAAATGGTATGAGTGGGTTAAAAAATGGCAGGAAGCACAACTAATTAAATCATTACAAAAAAGCGCCTTTAATTCAAAAAGAACAATTTGAATTGATGAATCCTGAACTTTCCTTAACACCTCACATTGGAGGAGGAACTATAGAAGCTCAAGATAGAATAGGTATTGAGTTAGCTAATAAAATTATTGACCTTCTAAAAAAATAACACCCTTATTGGTGATTTTATCTTTTAGTAATGTTTGTTGTATGATGTAATCTTACATAATTAGGATAATGCTTTTTTCAGTAACTTGTAATAGAAATTAATTACAAACTAAAACAATATTATAACATGTCAGGAATATTAGAATTATTAAATAGCGATTTAGGAAAAACAATCATTAATGGTGTAGCGGGTCAATCAGGTCAATCTACTAATAAAACGTCATCCGTACTAACAATGGCTTTACCTGTTTTAATGGGAGCTATGAAACGTAACGCCGCTAGCCCAGAAGGTGCTGCCAGGCTAATGGGAGCATTATCAGGAAAACATGACGGAGCTATCCTCGACAACCTTGGAGGTTTATTTGAAGGAGGAGTTGACCAAACTGTTATGGATGACGGCGCTGGTATATTAGGTCATATGTTGGGCGGATCACAAAACAATGTTACCAATGCATTATCGCAAAAAACAGGAATGGATGCTGGAGTTATAATGGAAATTTTAAAGATAGCTGCTCCCTTGGTAATGGGGTATTTAGGAAAACAGTCAAAACAACAAAATGTAGCCGATTCAAACGGTATGGGAAATTTACTTGGTGGATTATTAGGAGGAGGCGATGATGCCCCAAAACAACAATCCTTAATTGAATCTATATTAGATGGTGACGGTGATGGTTCTATTTTAGATGATGTTGCCGGAATGGTTTTAAACTCTGGAAATGGAAAAAAAGGTGGCCTTGGAGGTTTATTGGGAGGTCTTTTCGGAAAATAAAGGTCGTTTAAAAAACGTATTTGAAAGCTGAACCCTTGAGTTCAGCTTTTTTATTTTGTATCTTTATATAAATCTTAATATTATTATGCAACGCCTATTATACATCGTATTATTTATTTGTATGTCCTGCGCCAGTACCGTAACAAATAACAACGCAATAAATGATAGTGACAAAGTAGTAATCGAAAATAAAGAGTTGGAGTATGAAATTATCATTATTGAACCAGGCTTTAACTCGTGGTTGGCAACACAAAAACCAATGTCGTATTATTCACAACCAACCCTAGAGATTAAAAATCAATTTTATATTACCACTTGGAATCAACGAGTACTACAACCTTTTAAATATAGCTATAGCTTATATGACATGCGAATTGATTACGATACTCAAATAGATTATGGCTTAGAACTTAACTACAAGTTATTTATGTATTTTACCTATTTTCAACAAAAACACAAGCAAAAACTATAATTAAAAAAAATGTTTAAACATCTATTATAGTATCTTTTGACCTCTTATTACAAACGATTGCTTATTTTTGCTTCAAAATTTAGTTATGCAAAAGATTAAAGATCGTTGGGAAATAGAAAAAAACTGGCAATTAGTCCACCTTTTTCTAGGAAGTATTGCACTCTTGTTTTCTGGCTTTTTACTTGCTAAAGTAATTCTTTCAAAATTTACTGAAACAAATACTATTTTACTGATATTTCTTACCATGATTATTACTTATGGTATATTAAACATTACATTAAAATTATTTAAAAAACTAGCTACTAAATGGCAAGTAAACTATCGTTGGGAGTTAATAGCAATCTTTTTGGTTTTTTCTGTAACAGGTTCAACGTCAGCTAGAATATCTGGGCCAATTATAGAAATACTGCATATTAAAGAGTTCGTTACAAACTCTTTTTTATTCTGGACACTTCGTATTTTAATCATATTCCCAATTTATCAAGTATTATTAGTCCTAGTTGGATGGGTTTTCGGTCAGTTTAAATTTTTCTGGGCATTTGAAAAGAAAATGTTAAGCCGAATGGGCTTTAAAAAGTTTTTTAGTGAGTAACAATTTGAAGAGCATATTAAAATCAGTTGCATTAATAGGTCTAATTACAGTTCTATTAACGCCATCTGCACTTAATTTAGTTCACTCATTTGAACATCATGAGCATTTAATTGATTGTGATGAAAAAGATAAAACTCATTTACATGAAGTAGAATTTGATTGTAGCTTTATTCAATTATATGCTACGCCTCATACCTATGATTCTGTTTTTTATACACCTTTAAAGAATAGAATTAAATACTACTCCCTTTCCATAGTAAAATATTCCTGCGAATATTTTCAGAATAAATTTATAAAGAATTCCCCCTATAGAGGACCACCTGTATTAAGTAGTTAAACAAACAAAAGTTCAACTCATTTAAAATTATACCTTAGTATCAACTTTGGTATATGAATTAATACAAAAAATTAACATGAAACATATAATCAAACTACTAATGCTTATTATAAGCACTAGTTTCTTCGCGCAACATAAATTATCTGGTACTATTATCGATGAAGAAAATAATTCACCTATAACAGACGTAAACATCTATATCAAATCAATTAACAGAGGAACTACTACTAATTCAAACGGTACCTTTAGTTTTGAAAATATTCCAACTGGAAAATATATTCTTTATATTTCATCTTTAGGATATCAAGAAGTTCATAAAAATATAATTCTAAATACTAACTTAAGCATTGACATTCAAATGCATCCTACCGCACTTGAGCTTGAAGGTGTTCTTATTTCTGCTCCATTCCATAAGTTACAGAAAGATAATGTTAGGAAAGTAGAAAAAATTAAAACTACTGATTTAACAGATGCAAATAATTTATCTGAGCAACTAAGTCAAGTTCCAGGGGTTAATCAAATAAGCACCGGTAGTGGAATAGGAAAACCTGTTATTAGAGGTCTAAGTAGTAATAGAGTACTTGTATATACCCAAGGAGTACGATTAGAAAACCAACAATTTGGAGAGGAACACGGAATTGGAGTAAGCTCTTCAGGTATTGAAAGTATAGAAATCATAAAAGGCCCTGCTTCCCTACTCTATGGATCTGATGCTATTGGTGGTGTACTATTTCTAAACCCTGAACGCTATGCTCCGTTAGATTCATTAAATATCGATTTTTCTACAAAGTATTTCTCTAATACAAATGGAGTAACTACAAATTTTGGACTAAAAAAAACTACCGAAAAACTAAAGCTCCTAACACGTTTTTCATCACAACAACATGCCGATTATCAATTTGACAAAACACGTGTAACAAACTCACGATTTTCTGAGTATGATTTAAAAACAGGTATTGGTTTTGGAAACAATAAAATCACAAATGATGTTCGATATAACATAAACTTCAGTCGTTTAGGTATTCCTGAAGGTATTGATACCCAAAACAGTAATATTAAACCACTATTACCAAATCAATCTATTGAAAATCATATAATAAGTTCTCACACAAAGGTTAATTTCAACAAAGGAAAGCTAGATCTGACCTTTGGCTATACATTTAATAATCGAAAAGAATACGAAGAAGAACATCATCATGAAGAGGAGGAAACTGAAGAGGAGCATTCTGAAGAAGAATTAAATCCTGCATTAGAAATGCATTTAAGTACCCTAAATTACAATATTAAATATGAATTTCAAGAAATTAAAAACTTTGAATTAATTATAGGTTCACAAGGGATGCATCAAAAAAACAAAAACTTTGGTATAGAAACATTAATACCAGATGCCACTACAACAGATATGGGTTTATTTAGTACTTCACATTATCACTGGAAAAAGCATGCCCTACAATTTGGATTACGCTATGATTATAGAAATATTAATATAACTGCCTTAAATAACAATAAGCATTTTAATAGCTTTAATGGTGCTGTAGGATTTAAAACCGATTTCAGTTCAAAAATAACTGGACGTATTAATATTGCAAGTGGATTTAGAGCCCCAAACTTAGCTGAGTTAACATCCAATGGTGAACACGAAGGAAGTAATAGATATGAAATTGGAGACCTTAGTTTGAATAATGAACAAAATATTCAGCTCGATTTAAATTTAAACTACAAAAACGAGCATTTTGAATTTTTTATTAATGGATTTTATAATAGCATAAACGATTATATCTATATAGCCCCATCTTCCAATTTTATTGAAGATGCTCAAGTATATAATTACAAACAAGAAAATGCAGCGCTTTACGGTGGTGAATTAGGAATACATTTACACCCACACCCTTTCGATTGGATCCATATTAATAGTAGCCTTGAAACGGTAACTGGAAAATTATCAAATGGCACTTATTTACCACTAATGCCTGCTAATTCAATACATACAAATTTAAACTTTACAATTTTCAAAAAACCAACACTTAATACAAATGCATTTATCAGTTTAAAAAATGTGTTGAAACAACAAAACATAAGTAACTCTGAAACTGCTTCCAAAAATTATGATTTGGTTAATTTAGGTGTCAAATCAGAATTTAAAACCAAAAAAATCATTTATAACCTTAACCTAGGAATGAATAATGTCTTTGACGAGCAATATATTAACCACTTATCTCGACTAAAGAGTGATGGTATATTTAACCAAGGAAGAAATATAGTTCTTGGTGTAACCGTTAACTTATAACATAAAAACAGGCTTCTAATTGTAGAATTAGAAGCCTGTTCCATTTTATTTTTTATAAATCATCCAATATCTATAATATCTCCACTCGTCTTTTTTCTATCAAAAGCAAATGTATATATCCACATAAGTGTAAATGTGGGCACTACATCCAAATACGGTAATGCCTCTTCAATAAAGCTAATTACCGCTGCAATTTTCCCTTTTTTACCTTTATATAATCTTGTCATCAAATAAGCAGAAAGTGGTGCCCAAACAATATCAAATGGAGGAAATATAAAAGACACATACCCCAATGCGTCAAATAAGACCCCTAAAGCTAACTTTTTATATTTGTTTTTTTTTTCAATTTCTGTTATTCTCATTTATAGTTATATTTGTTATATTTTTAAAAAAGCAATAAGTATGCCGAAAAACAATCGTTAAATTCACAAAAAACAATCACTTAATTTATGCAGTTCTAAAATTTCAAATGAGAAATTTATCACATTTGTAAATCTTTATTCATTACCTGAAGTTCAACTTCGTAAGTTTCAAAAATCAATCCATAATCGGTATCTTTGATTTCCTTAAATTTAAGGAAAAATCAAATACTAACGGTAGTCCTTACCGTATTAACTATAAAAACAAATAATCATGTCAGGAAAAGCAAAAA
>Ga0105354_1001922_pt1 | contig 12689 bp, 10 predicted proteins | sample GOMGulsemesocosm_FD_83658 | JGI IMG/M metagenome (GOLD analysis project Ga0105354, IMG submission 83658) | Methane-oxidizing microbial communities from mesocosms in the Gulf of Mexico - GOM9B Gulf of Mexico | ecosystem: Environmental > Aquatic > Marine > Cold seeps | place: USA: Gulf of America...
AATCGATGAACTGATGTGGCAACTGCCCACCGATGAGTTTATACCGCATAATTTACAAGGTGAAGGACCCCATTACGGTGCGCCAATTGAAATAGGCGATCAACCGCCACAAGGTCGACGTCACATTTTAATTAATCTGTGCCACCCATTACCGCCTTTTGCGGTAAACTTTAACCAAATAATCGATTTCATCCCAGATGATACTGTGCAAAAGCAACAGGCGCGTGAACGCTTTCATCACTGTCGGGTATTCAACCTTGCCCCCCAGTTACATAAAGAATAGCGGTATAACAAGTAGTTGCACAAACAATAGTACCATCAAGATTAATCACAGCTAACGAGCTAGATAAACGAGCGGATCATGGAAAAAACATATAACCCTTCAGCAATTGAACAGGCACTGTACCAAAAGTGGGAACAGAGCGGCCATTTTAAACCAAGTGGCGACAAGTCAAAAGACAGCTACTGTATTTTGCTGCCACCACCGAACGTCACTGGTAGCCTGCATATGGGCCATGCGTTCCAGCATACAATCATGGATGCGCTAACCCGTTATCACCGCATGGATGGTGACAACACCTTATGGCAACCAGGCACCGATCACGCGGGCATTGCAACCCAAATGGTTGTTGAGCGTCAGCTTATAGCTGAAGGTCAAACTCGTCATGATTTAGGTCGTGAAGCGTTCGTTAAGAAAATTTGGGACTGGAAAGAAAAGTCAGGTGGCACCATCACCAACCAAATGCGCCGTATCGGTACCTCACCAGATTGGTCACGTGAAGCGTTCACCATGGACGAAGACTTGTCTAAAGCGGTTCAGGAAGTATTTATTTCGTTGCACGACGAAGGCCTAATTTATCGTGGTAAGCGCTTAGTTAACTGGGATCCGGTATTGCACACTGCGGTATCTGATCTTGAAGTGGTTAATACCGAAGAAGATGGCTTTATGTGGCACATTCGCTACCCACTAGCCGATGGCAGTGGCGATCTTGTGGTAGCAACTACGCGTCCTGAAACCATGTTAGGCGATAGCGCTGTTGCGGTTAATCCGGAAGATGAGCGTTTCGCGCACCTAATTGGCAAAGAGATCAAGCTGCCACTAACGGATCGCTTTCTTCCGATCATTGGCGATGATTACGCTGACCCAGAATTGGGCACAGGTTGTGTAAAAATCACCCCGGCACACGACTTTAACGATTACGAAGTCGGCCAGCGTCACAACTTGCCGCTGATCAACATTCTAACCAAGAATGCCCAGCTGAATGACCAGTGTCCTGAAGCTTACCAAGGTTTAGACCGTTTTGATGCCCGCAAGCAAATTGTTAGCGATTTAGAAGAGCAAGGTTTCTTAGTTGAAATTAAGCCGCACAAACTTATGGTGCCGCGTGGCGATCGTTCAAACAGCATTATCGAGCCGCTACTTACCGATCAATGGTACGTTAAAACCAAGCCGCTAGCTGAGCCAGCTATTGAAGCCGTGCGCAGTGGTGAAATTAAGTTTGTACCATCAAACTGGGACAAAACGTATTACAACTGGATGGAAAACATTCAAGATTGGTGTATTTCGCGCCAACTTTGGTGGGGCCATCGCATTCCAGCTTGGTATGACGAGCAAGACAACTTCTACGTCGGTCAAGACGAAGCTGATGTCCGCCAAAAGCATAACCTAGGTGACGAAATTAAGTTACGCCAAGACGAAGACGTGCTCGATACTTGGTTCTCGTCTGCTTTATGGCCATTTGCGACCATGGGCTGGCCTGAAAAGACCGAAGAGCTAGAAACCTTCGTGCCAAGCGCTGTGCTAGTTACTGGTTTTGACATCATTTTCTTCTGGGTTGCCCGCATGATCATGATGACCAAAAAATTCACTGGTCAGGTACCATTTAAAGAAATTTACATCACTGGCCTAATTTGCGATGAGCAAGGCATTAAGATGTCAAAGTCTAAAGGCAATGTGCTAGATCCTATCGATCTATTAGACGGCATTAGCTTAGAAGACCTAGTGGCCAAACGTACCGGCGGCATGATGCAGCCACAAATGGCCGCTAAAATCGAAAAGTCGACCCGCGCTCAGTTCCCAGAGGGTATTGACTCGTACGGTACCGACGCCATGCGTTTCACCTTTGCTGCGCTCGCGTCTGCTAATCGTGAAATCAGCTTCGATTTGAGCCGAGTTGAGGGGTACCGTAACTTCTGTAACAAGTTATGGAATGGTAGCCGTTATGTATTAATGCATACCGAAGATCAAGACTTCTTAACGGGTGATGATCACGAGCTAAGTTTGGCTGATCGCTGGATTTTAGCCAAGCAACAAGAATTAATCACGGTTTATCGTGGTCATTTAGATACTTACCGCTTCGATTTAGCGGCGCAAGCTATCTATGAATTCACTTGGAATCAGTTCTGTGGTTGGTACTTAGAATTAACTAAACCAGTATTGTTCAAAGGCACCGAAGCACAAAAACGCGGTACCCGTAAAACATTGGTTGAAGTGCTTGAAACCACTTTGCGTTTATTGCACCCGTTAATGCCATACATTACCGAAGAAATTTGGCAACGTGTTGCACCACTGGCAGGCATTGAAGGCGATACCATCATGGTTCAACCTTTCCCTAAAGCGGATCCTGCACTGGAAGATACTAACGCCTTAAACGATCTGGAATGGATGAAAGAATTCATCGTTGGCATTCGTAACATTCGTGGCGAAATGGACATTGCGCCAAGCAAGCCACTTAACGTGTTACTTAAAGGTGTTAGCAGCGAAGACAAGCGTCGTCTTAGCGACAACCAAGCATTCTTAATGTCGTTAGCTAAGTTAGAAACTTTAACTGAACTAAACGATGGTGACGAAGCGCCAGCGTCAGCAACAGCGATTGTTGGTTCAATGGAAATTCTAATTCCAATGGCTGGTCTTATCGATACTGCCGCTGAACTAACCCGTATTGCTAAAGCGTTAGAGAAAGTTGAAAAAGACCTAGCTCGTACTTCTGGTAAGCTGTCTAACGAACGTTTTGTTAGCAAGGCACCTGTTGATGTTATCGAAAAAGAACGCGCTAAAATGGTTGAAATGGAACAAACCGTTGCTAAGTTAAAAGAGCAACGCGCTACTATCGAAGCACTTTAACTAGCCTTAAATCGTCACTCCTTGCCGTCCATCGCATCGTGACATACCATTCATCCTGAACATAAAATGGTTACCGCCAAGGCGGTAACCCTTTTTTATTGCCAGTGTTCACAAAAAAGGCGACCACGATATTGTCGTGCCCGCCATTTTCGCTAAGACTTTAAGTATTAACTTTAGCTATTTACTTCAGAAGTTACTTAAAAGCAAAACTTACGCCTTCACGTACGCCACTTGATGGCCAACGCTGGGTAATGGTTTTACGCTTGGTGTAGAAACGCACTGCATCTGGGCCGTAAGCGTGTAAATCACCAAACAATGAACGCTTCCAACCACCAAAACTATGTGACGCTACAGGTACAGGTAATGGTACATTAATACCAACCATGCCCACTTCAATGTTGTCAGAGAAGTAACGTGCCGCTTCGCCATCGCGGGTAAAGATACAAGTACCGTTACCGTATTCGTGATCGTTAATTAATTGCATAGCTTCTTGCATAGTTTTTACGCGAATTACTTGCAGTACCGGTCCAAATATTTCTGCTTGGTAGCTGTCCATCTCTGCGGTAACGTTATCAATTAAAGTAGCACCAACAAAGTAACCATTTTCAAAACCTTCAACAGTAGGATTGCGACCATCAACGACTAAAGTTGCACCTTGTTCTTGGGCATTAGCAATATAACCGTTAACTTTTTCTTTATGAGCATGTGTAATAACTGGGCCAAAATCATTATTGGCATTGGTATGTTCACCAACACTTAAACCTTTCATGCCTTCGGTCATTTTAGCAACTAAGGCATCACCAGCTTCATCACCTACAGCTACGGCAACAGAAAGCGCCATACATCGTTCACCTGATGAGCCAAATGCAGCACCTAATAATTGGTTTACTGCGTTATCCATGTCTGCATCTGGCATAATGATAGCGTGGTTTTTAGCGCCGCCTAGGGCTTGACAACGTTTACCATTAGCATTGGCAGTTGCATAAATGTATTCAGCAATAGGTGTAGAGCCAACAAAGCTTACCGCTTTAATGCGTTCATCGCTAAGTAACGTATCCACCGCCTCTTTGTCACCATTAACAACATTCATTACGCCATCTGGTAAACCAGCTTCTTTAAGTAACTGTGCAATTAAAAGCGTTGAACTTGGATCGCGTTCTGAAGGTTTAAGAATAAAGGTATTACCGCAAACAATGGCTAATGGAAACATCCACATTGGTACCATTGCAGGGAAGTTAAAAGGTGTGATACCTGCAACTACGCCTAGCGGTTGAAATTCGCTCCAAGAATCGATATTTGGGCCAACATTTTTGCTGTGTTCACCCTTTAATAACTCTGGTGCACCACAAGCGTATTCAATATTTTCAATACCACGTTGCAATTCACCTGCCGCATCGTGTGATATTTTTCCGTGCTCTTCACCAATTAATTTACAAATTTTGTCGCTGTTTTGTTCAAGTAACTCTTTAAAACGAAACATAACACGGGCACGTTTTACCGGTGGTGTATTACGCCAAGCAGGAAAAGCCGCTTGTGCAGCGCTAATGGCTTGTTCGACTGTTTTCTTGCTTGCCAAAGCTACTTTTTTAGTTGCTTCGCCAGTTGCAGGGTTAAAAACATCTTGGCTGCGGTTATCATTGTTTACCATTTCACCATTAATTAAATGGCCGATTGTTTGAACTTGTGTCATGTTAATTCCTATAAATCTTATGTATTTGTTAAATAATTAGCTAACTTCGTTAATGGTTTCGCCCAAGGCATTCATTAAACTATCTATTTCTGGAAGAGTACTGGTAAATGGCAAACCTAACTGAATTGTGTCTCCGCCAAAGCGTACGTAAAACCCTTTTTTCCACATCTTCATAGCTATTTCGTAAGGTCGTTTACCTGGCTCTGCTTTACCTTGTTCTGCACCAAAAGCTTCAATAGTAATACCGCCCGCTAAGCCATAGTTACGAATATCACTTATATGAGCGCATCCTTTTAAGCTGTGCAGTGTTTCTTGGAAATAAGGTGCAATGGTTTTAACGCGCTCTGGCAAATTTTCTTTTGCTAAAATATCAAGCGAAGCTAAGGCTGCTGCACAAGCAATAGGGTGCGCTGAATAAGTATAACCATGAGGTAACTCAAGCATGTACTCTGGGCCGCCTGTTTCCATGTAGGTATCATAAATTTCTTGTTTGGCAATTACGGCTCCCATGGGTATTACACCATTGGTTAGTTGTTTTGCTACTGTCATTAAATCTGGAACAACACCGAATTCTTCTGCGCCAGTATTCGATCCCATACGGCCAAAAGCGGTGATTACTTCGTCAAAAATAAGTAATATATTGTGCTTATTACATATTTCTCGTAAACGTTTTAAGTAGCCTACTGGCGGGGGAATAACACCTGCTGAACCCGCAAGCGGTTCAACAATTACTGCCGCAATAGTTGAAGCATCGTGTAATGCAACCAATTGCTCTAATTCTTCAGCTAAGTAAGCACCTTGTGTTGGCATGCCTTGAACAAATTTATTCTCGCTAATCATAGTATGCGGTAAATGGCAGGCTTCAATTCCTTGACCAAATATAGCACGGTTAGGGCTTAAGCCACCTACGCTTATACCGCCATAGTTAACGCCATGATAACCTTTTGATCTACCTATAAAACGCGTTTTACTGGCTTGTCCTTTTTTTCGCCAGTAACCGCGTGCTATTTTTAAAGCTGTTTCAACAGATTCGGAACCCGAGCCAGTGAAAAACACTCGATTCAAACCTTCAGGCATTAATTCGGTAATACGGTGTGCAAGCTCGAATGACTTAGGATGACCGAACTGAAATGCAGGAGCATAGTCCAAGGTGGCTGCTTGATTAGCTATGGCATCTGTAATTTCATTTCGGCCATGGCCTGCGCCACAAGTCCAAAGGCCAGATAGACCATCAAATATCTTCCGACCATCAGCGTCGGTATAATAATTACCCTGCGCTGAAACAATAATACGTGGATCTTTTTTAAAATCGCGATTGCCAGTAAAAGGCATCCAATGGGCATCTAGCTGTTCTTTGCTTATGCCATGATTGTTTGAATTGCTAGTCTTGTTAGTCATATCCTGCCTCAATATTTTTCTATTTAGGTTTTCTATTTAGGTTTTCTATTTGCTTGTGTTCATTATCAATGATTTAATAGGTTATTAAATCCTTACTTATTAAACTTAAGGTAAGTAAATAGTTATCTATCATTCGCCAGGCTCAGGACAAACGGAAAACATTACATAATGAAAAAGAATAAAACTTTGTTACCGAGACAATTGGGTGATGCCCATATTCGTTTATTGCGTATTTATAAAGTGGTGATCGAATCGGGCGGTTTTGCGGCAGCGGAAGTAGAGCTGAACATTAGTCGGCCTGCAATTAGCTTAGCAATATCAGAGCTTGAGTCATTATTAAAAATGAAGCTTTGCCATCGTGGGCGATCTGGTTTCTCTATTACAGAGCAAGGAGAAGAGGTTTATCAATCAACCTTGCAGCTTTTGGGAAGTATCGAAAATTTTCGGGCGCAAATGAATGCCATAAATACAGATTTAGTGGGTGAGTTAAATATTGGTATTACTGATAACTTGGTGACGAGCGAGCAAATGCGAATTACTCGCTCGTTAAGTTCTTTTAAACACCGAGCACCTGATGTTGTTATTAACATTAGTATGATTCCCCCCAATGATATTGAAAGTGCGGTGCTCAATGGAAAGTTGCATATTGGTGTGGTGCCTGAATTGCGTACCTTACCGGGCTTAAATTACATGCACCTTTATAAAGAGCAATCATTGTTGTATTGCAGTGAGCAGCATCCATTATTTCAACAAGAGTTAGATGTGATTAGTGATGAAGCGTTAGTTCAGTATGATGCTGTGGTGCCCAGTTATCCGCAATCGTCTGAAATAAAGCAGCAACAAAAAAATCTTCATGCCACGGCAACATCCACTGACCGAGAAGGCATTGCTTTCTTGATTTTAACGGGGCGCTTTATTGGTTTTCTACCAACACACTTTGCTAACCGTTGGCATGCACAAGATAAAATTAGAACCATTGAAGCTCACAGTCGATTTTTTTATACTAATTTTTCCGCTATTACTAGTAAAGGAGCTCGAAGCCATTTGATTTTAGAGACTTATATGGAAGAGCTTAAAAAAACGGTTGAACATTAACCAATGAAAATGAATACAATCACAATTGTTACCTTTTAAAGTGGTAATAATTCTATATTTAGATGTTCTTTCGCAATAAAATCTGACATGAGTAAGATATCTGATTGCTGTTATTTTGGATAAACGATGTGCTTTTGAATAATACGTTGAAGTTTACCGCTTTCCTGCAAATATTTAATGTGTTTATCTAATACTTGCTTTTCGCGCATTAAATTTGCCCTTAAAATAATATTTAACGGCACTACACTAACCGGTAATTTTGAACGATAAAGTTTTTTTCCTTCAAAAAAAGAAGAGTTTATTAGATTTAACGCATTAAACTCATTCATTAACATATAATCACAACGTTGTTTAAATAGCATCTTCACCATAGATAAGTGATTTGAGGAATCAATTCGAATTAACCTTTTACTTTTAAGGTATGGTTCAATAATGGGATAGAAGTAACCCTTTCTAGTGCATAGGCTTTCGCTACCATTAGAATTTTCTAATGAAAAATTATCAGAAAATGATTTAATCTTATACAAATAACTACGATGATGGTGCAAAGGTATGGTAGCGATCAATTTTTCCGGCTCTTTTAACCATGTCTTGCTTAACATCATTAAGTCAGCAGAACCTTGGTACATGTATTCTTCACTACGTTTGCGACTATTAGAAATATATTTAATACTTATCTGATTGGATTCAACCAATTCATTTAAGATATCCGGGATAACCCCCTGATATATATTTTTATTTTTATCGAAATATAAATAAGGTGCTGAGTCAGGATTGTTGACAATAAATAAAAGCGGTTCCTTTGCTTTTACGAAAACAGCAAAAAAAGTGCAAAGAAAAATGGAATAGGTGATTAATTTCAAACTTATTCTCACAAAACAATTATGAATAAAGTACCTTCCACTTATTATAGTAAAAAATAAAGCAATAATAGAAAATAGACAATGCGCATGGATTGGCTGAAGTCATTAGAGAATTTGGAAAAATGATGTTTACTTAAAATTACTGGGTAGATTATTCTATATTTTTAAAATTAACTTTGATATATCCCAGCATTAAAATACCGCAAGCGACTATCAAAGCGGTTAGGTACAGAGCAAAATTATAGCTATTGAAATTGTTGATTATTGCCACGCAATACAAGGGAGCGATTATCTGTCCGACACCATATGCCGACGTTATTGCCCCCATAATAAACACTGGATTTTTACTTGAAAGTTGACCACCACAATTCATAAACAGGGCGACTAAACCCGTGAATGTAGCGCCAAATAAAAGCCCACTGAAAAGATTCATAAAAACATCAGAAGAAAATGTAGGGATTAAAATACCGATAATTTGCAGGGCCATTGCTATTATCATCATGTTTATACTGCCAAAACGGTGTGCTAACCTCATCCATATGATACAAGAAGGAATTCCTGCAAAACCTACAGCTAACCAAGCGTAGCCACCATATCCAGCGAGGCCCTCCAAAGAATTTACAATATCAGGTAAAAATGTTGCTTGTACCACCATGCCTACCCCTTCTGTAAAGTAGGCCAGAATTAAGATAATGACGAGCGGAGAAAATAATGATTTATCAAACTTATGTTTGATAATTTTATTTGCAGGTTGTTTGTCAAAACGTAATATATATGAGGAATAACATGATAAAAAAGCGCCAACGATTGCTAATACAAGCCAAGCATGTTTCCAGCTCCCGCCATAAGAAAATACAGCGCGTACAACAAGATCGGTAACTAATATTGATAAACCTAATCCGCTAAAATGTATACCCATCGCCTTAGTTTTATTAGTCGACGTTAGTTTTAACATTACAATAGCGGAGCCTACAACAAGAGCCATTGCCGCACCAAATCCCGCTAATAAGCGAGCAATAACCCATACCAGAGCATTTTCAGTGATGCCCAAAAAAAGTGAAGTGATTACACAAAGGAATAATCCAATCCTAAAATATTTTACCTTGGCATGTATGTCTTTAATAAAAATGGAAAAAATAGAGCCAGATAAATAACCGACATAGTTTATTGACGCAAGTATCCCTGCAAAAGAGATGCTAAGCGAATCTTCAAGCATAGGAGGTAAAAGGGATGTGAAAACAAAACGAGCGACCCCAACACCAACAATTAGAGCGAAAATACCAGCAAGTAAAGTGGCATTATTGCTATTTCGATCGAATCGCAACATCTATTCCTTATAAACAATTTACTTCGTAATTATTCACAGCGTATTACTCAAAGAGATGGAAAATCAAATCATCAATATTTATAAATGATATAGAAAATATACATGTGGCTACGATCTTACGGACAATTTTAATTCTTTTACTATCAAACAAAGTCTCAACTTTCATCTCAAAAAGTGAGCGAAAATTAGATGTTATTTTAATATATTTCGGCTGAATCCTGTATCTTGATGTGGGTATTCTAGTTAACTGTTTTCAATCTTTCCTCTTTGAGAGGAAGCACCGTTGCACCATATTGTATTATTATTAATATTGTGAGTATACCGTAAGTTAAGCTTATCTTTGTTTATCACTGGGAGCATTTGTTGAGATTTTGTTTTCCACTATTTTATTAAGATAGCGATCAATTGTGCTTTTAGCTGAGGCCGTTAATTTGCCTTTGCCGTGCTGTTCTTTTAATAAGGATTCAACTTGAGAAAATAATTGGTCCACATTCACATCGGCTTTAGCTTCTTCACTAGCCTGAATATTTACATTTTCAGCGCTTTTATTATGGTTACCAAACAAGTTTAACCACGCATCTGTTTGGTGACCAAAATTCATTAATTTGTGAAAATAACTTTGGGAAAGAGAATGACCTTTTAAAATATCAACAAGCCCACAAATAATGGATACAGGGCTTAACAAAAAATCACGAATAGCATCCATAGCTAATTTAACTTGAAATACAAACATATCCCGAATTAAGGCCCAACGTGTGATTTCAGGTTTATGCATTAATTCTCTCCTAGGTGATATTTTTACTTCAATAATGCATAAGGAGTGTCTCATAGTTATTCTACTTTAGCTATTTTACCCATCACAGTGAAGACCATTTGAAAAATAAACAGCCGTAATGTTTTCTCAAATATGCTCTCAAGAAAAAACTTCCGTTATTCCACAGAGATGTGAGATAGTGCATCTATGATAAAACCGAAAAAAAAGCAGTAATACACTATGAAAAGTTTGATTCTACTGATGTTTTCTTTATTAACAGCGGCCTGTAGTCAACAGGAAGTCTATAACTCTACACCCGTTAGTATGGTTAATCACAGTAAATCAATCATAAAGACTTCGGCAGTATCCGATGATGGTCAGTTACATGTCGTCGTCAATAATGACGGTGTTTGCCTTTGGCAAAACAAACAGCAATCTAGTGCGCCTAAATGTTTGTCGGCTGCTCACGCACAACACATTGAAATAGTACACATCAGTAACAACAAACAGTTCTTTTACCTTTCTAATCGTGTATCAGTAAAGAAATATAGCATTAGTCATTTTCAAATCGTAGGAGAATGGCAAGTCGCTGATAATATAATAAATGATATTTCGGTTTCAAAAAATGGTCAGTTACTGTTATTAGGTTTTCGAAGTGGTAAAGCCAGTATTATTGATACTCAAACTAACAAAGTAACAACCTATCAAAAACATCGTTTAGATATTAATACGGTGAGTTTGTCAGAAAATGGTCAAGTTGCTTTTACTGGTTCAAGTGATAAGCAAGCTCAACTATGGCATACCACAACCGGTGAAACGCTGTTTGAATTTAATCATCCCACCCGAGTAAATCATGTTGATATGAGTGCGGATGGTTTGGTCGGTTTTAGTATTGATGCAGTTAAAGATCGTAAATTTTGGAACCTTCAAACAGGTGAGCTAATTGCCGATCTAGATACATATTTAAAATTTATGGAAATAAATGATTCGGTTTTCTCTACAGACAAACGCTTATTTTTAACAGGTTCGCCGAGACAAGTATTACAATTATGGCGAGTTGCCGATGGTGCATTACTCGCCCAGTGGGAGTCATCAATGCAGTACGGTCGAGCATCGGTATTAAGTGTTGCAATGTATGAGGGTAGTAGTGAAACAGTGGCAAATGCTAAAAGTGTCATGTCAATTATCGCTAGCAATAGTGATGGTGTGTTAGAACAATGGAATTTTCCTATGTAGATGTAATACTACAAATTGGACCATCTCCTACCATTAGCGGACTAAATAACTACCAGATAAAACATTGATTAGTAAGCTAAGCAAACGTAATGTTAGAACAACCCTTTGCGATAGAGGGTAATACTTTACTTGCTGATTTTAAGTTTAACATTTTTTATTATGAACAGATCAATATCTATACAAATCGGGGAGTGACTCTAGTAATTTAGGCACTAGCCAGTTTTCAAATAGCTTTACCTTTTTCCATAAAAATTGCTGCTCTGGCGCTACAAGATAAAGTGAGTAGGGACTTTTTATTGAGTAGTTGAGTAATTTAATCAAGCGACCAGCACGTAAATGCTCAATGACTAGGCTACTATTCACTAATAAGAAACCGCGATCTTGAACTGCGCTATCAATTAAAGGAAGTGCGTCATTGCTTTGGATTACAGGTACTAAGGTTTCATATCTAAAGTTTATACTTTTACAATAATCTTGAAATGTTTCTTGTATTCCTAAACTCGTATCTTCTATCCAAGGTAAAGAAAATACTTGCTCAGGATTATCCTTATCAATACCGACTAGTAACTTTGGGCTTGCAACAAAGACAAGGTTATCATCATAGATTTTTTTCTGTATTAAATCAGAATAACCACCTCTTCCCATACGAATTGCTAAATCTATATTCGACTGTTTGAAATCAATAAGATCACTGGATGGGGCAAGTTGAACCATTATTTCAGGGTGTAACTTTTGGAATTCCCCAAGCCTAGGAATAAGCCATAGTGAGCAAAAGGAATGTACAGTAGAAATACGTAATACTTGTGGGTTTGGATCACCCGTTACGACTTGAATACCTGCTGATAGCTCTTCAAATGCCCTTTGCATAAACGGTAGCAATCTTCGTCCTTTTTCTGTAAGCATTGTTTTTTTATTTGTGCGTTCAAACAATTTTGCTTGTAGATTTTCTTCTAACAATCGAATTTGCTGGCTCACTGCAGCTTGCGTCACATTAAGTTGTTCGGATGCCTGTTTAAAGTTTTTAGATTGTCCTGCTACCAGAAAAAATTGTAGGGACTTCAATGGCGGTAAATATCTCATACTTAAGTTTTTCTTAATTACAGTTAATTTTATATCATTTGTTTTACAACCTTATCATAACTAACCTGTCATCAACACTTAAGATATTAACCGAGAAATAAAATGAAAATAACATTACTGAA
>Ga0105354_1001928_pt1 | contig 12670 bp, 10 predicted proteins | sample GOMGulsemesocosm_FD_83658 | JGI IMG/M metagenome (GOLD analysis project Ga0105354, IMG submission 83658) | Methane-oxidizing microbial communities from mesocosms in the Gulf of Mexico - GOM9B Gulf of Mexico | ecosystem: Environmental > Aquatic > Marine > Cold seeps | place: USA: Gulf of America...
AATAAATTCACTAAAGGTGGTACCCGGAGACGGACTTGAACCGTCACGCTCTATGAGCGAGGGATTTTAAATCCCTTGTGTCTACCAATTCCACCACCCGGGCATCGGATAATTTTTTAGAGTAGGATATTGGTCCCTACTTATTCTCTTTCAATTTTTCAATTGAAGTTTGGAGCGGCTAACGAGACTCGAACTCGTGACATTCACGTTGGCAACGTGATGCTCTACCAGCTGAGCTACAGCCGCTTCATAGAGTGTTAAGCTAAAAGCTTAGTGTGATTTACCAAATCTTATACCATCAAGATTGGAGCGGCTAACGAGACTCGAACTCGTGACATTCACGTTGGCAACGTGATGCTCTACCAGCTGAGCTACAGCCGCTTATCACTTTTACTGTTTGCATTCATTCTTTTAAAAATGAGCGCGGATTCTAGCGTACCAAATTTGCTTTTACAAGCAATAAACCGCTAAAACTTTCTCAACAATTGCGTTGATGAAATGGTACCCGGAGACGGACTTGAACCGTCACGCTCTATGAGCGAGGGATTTTAAATCCCTTGTGTCTACCAATTCCACCACCCGGGCAAATGGAGGCGGGTCCCGGAGTCGAACCGAGGTCCACGGATTTGCAATCCGCTGCATAGCCATTCTGCCAACCCGCCATTTTATCAACACGTGTCGAGGGTTTACTAAAACTAAAATTTGGAGCGGCTAACGAGACTCGAACTCGTGACATTCACGTTGGCAACGTGATGCTCTACCAGCTGAGCTACAGCCGCTTCATTATAGTTTTATTTAACCGAAATAAATTTCGATTTATATCCGTATGATAAGTCATAAATTATGTAAACATAACCGGTAACTTGTTTAACTCGTTGTCTCCCTGTCAACGGAAACGCATTCTACATCGAATAACTTTACAGTCAACAATTAAATCCTATTTTTATTTCAACTGCTCAAAAAGCAGCTAATTTGATGTTTTTTTTGACCTATCGTAGCGTAAGTAACCAAATGAACATCAACAATAACACTTAGTCATTAATTTAGTCGATACGAGTTAATTCAGGCCACGCTGCTTTAAAGTAGTCAACTAAGGTCGAAAGTGTTAATAAAGTGGCAATCGCATAAAAAAAGTACGACGCATAATTAATCACTTCATGGGGTAAATAGAACAAGATTAAGGGAATGTCATAATCTGGTCGCCAAATAAGTCCCATAATGCCTAACATTTGGGCGGCGGTTTTATATTTTCCCATTTCAGAGACCGCAATAACATCGCGTTTACCCCGTGAAGACATAAACTCTCTTAACGCACTAATAAATATTTCTCGCGCGATCATGATAATGGCTGGTATAGCCACCAACCATGATTGATAGTCTTCTACTATCATCACAAGTGCCGCTACCACCATCAGCTTATCGGCAACCGGATCGATAAAAGCACCAAACGCTGAAGACTGATTCAACTTTCTGGCTAAATAGCCATCTAGTGCATCACTGATAGCAGCGGTCCAAAAAATCGCAAAAGCGCCAAAATGGCTCCACGATAGTGGGAGGTAAAAGACCAGCATAAAAAGAGGGATTAATGCAATTCTAAATAAGGTAATTTGGTTAGGTATTGTCCACATAAGTATTTACTTTAGCAATCAGCTTCACAGCAAGTATTTGGCGTTAGTGTACACAAGTTCTTTAGCTAGTTACAATCACTTGTCATGCAATGCATCATAAATATTGTTGGCAAGTACTTTACTAATGCCCGGAACTTTTTCTAAGTCACGCAGCTCAGCGTTTTTGACTTCTTGCAACCCGCCTAAATAGGTTAACAGTGCTTGCCTTTTCTTAGCGCCTACCCCTTCAATAGACTCCAACACTGACTTTTTACTGATCTTTTGTCGTTTAGCACGATGACCTGCAATAGCGAAACGGTGTGATTCATCACGAATATGCTGCACTAAATGTAATGCCGGCGATGTTGCTGGTAACGAGATCAATTGATGGCTGCCTGCCAAAATTAAGGTTTCTAAGCCGGGTTTTCTCGACTCCCCTTTAGCAACCCCTACCAATAATGGTGTTGTCGGTAAATTCAGTTGATTAAAAAAATCTTCTGCTTTGGCCAGTTGCCCTTTACCGCCATCAATAAAAACTATATCCGGTAATTTTTTCAACGAGTCACTATTATCTGCCTTCATTTTTCCATAGCGCTTATTCAGTGCAAAGGCCATCGCTGCATAATCATCACCAGGGGTAATACCATAGACATTATAGCGGCGATAATCGGATTTAAGCGGCCCTTCTTGATTAAAAACCACATTAGAAGCAACCGTTTGTTGTCCCATGGTATGACTGATATCAAAACATTCAATTCGTTGAATACCATTGGCCAACTCAAAGACCTCATTTAAGGCGACAAAACGTGCCTGCATTGACTCTTTATGGCTATTTCGAGTTACTAAGGCGGTATGCGCATTGGTGTTGGCTAACTTTAAATATTGAGCCCGCTCTGCGCGTACCTTAAAGGATATTTTAACCTCATGCTCAGCTTGTTCGCTAAGCAACTCTGCTAAGGTTAGCTGTTGCTCAAGCCTTTCACTGACGACCACCTCTTTAGGAATATTACCTTGACCATTGTTGAGCGGCTCATCCGATAAGTAATGTTGCGCAATAAAAGCTTCAAAAATGTCATTATCGGTTGCTTGGCTAGGCAGCACCGGAAAATAACTTTTACTGCCCAAAATTTTATGATCGCGAATGCATAACAAATGCACACACGCTTGAGATTTAAAACGATATAAACCAAGCACATCCATTTCCGCAGCAATGCCGGTGACATATTGTTGTTGCTGTACCTTACGTAAGGTAGTTATCTGATCGCGATATTTGGCTGCTTGTTCAAAATCGAGGCTAATGCTGGCCTGCTCCATCCGCTGCACTAGTTGTTCGATAACTGCGCTGCTTTTACCTTTTAAGAACAGTTTCGCTAGCGACACTTGCTGCTGATAATCCTCAACGGAGACGTTATCAACACAGGGCGCTAGACAACGGCCGAGTTGATGCTGTAGACAAGGACGCGATCTCGCGCGGTAATAACTGTCTTCACATTGCCTAATAGGGAATATTTTCTGCATCAAACGTAAGCTTTCCCACACAGCGCCAACTGTTGGGTAGGGGCCGAAATAGTCACCTTTAACTTTTTTACCGCCGCGGTGTAAGCCCAGCTTAGGATGTTTGTGGGCAGTGATCAGCAGATAAGGATAAGATTTATCATCTCTAAGTAAAATATTATATTTAGGTTGATATTTCTTAATATAATTATTTTCGAGAATTAGCGCTTCGCCTTCGGTATGGGTAACCGTGACATCTATCGCACAAATCTGGCTAACCAGTACTTTGGTTTTTACCGAGCCTAGATCTTTTCGAAAGTAACTTGCTAAACGTTTTTTTAATTGTTTCGCTTTGCCCACATAAATAACCGTTTGCTCTGCGTTATACATGCGATATACGCCTGGCTGTTCGGTTACAGAATTGAGAAAGGCCGTGCTATCAAACGATAACGACTTCTGTTCGGCTGCGGGTTGGTTAACTGTTGAAATTTCGTTTTTCAAAACACGGTCATTTTTCAATGTTATAACTTTTCAGTTTTTAACATACCATGACGAATAGCAAGATGCGTTAACTCAACGTCATTACCCACAGCAAGCTTTTCAAACATACGATAACGGTAACTATTAATAGTTTTAGTACTTAAATGCAGTATTTCCGAAATATCAGGCACTTTATCACCGCGAGTGATCATCAGCATAATTTGTAACTCACGATCGGATAGTGTACTGAAAGGGTTTTCTTCACTCGATTTAAATTGGCTGAGCGCCATTTGCTGAGCAATTTGAGCGGGCAAGTAACGTTGCCCACTGTTTACAGCTCTAATAGCATTAACCATCTCCTGAGGAGGCGTACCCTTGGTTAAATACCCTGCGGCACCTATTTGCATCACTTTGGTAGGAAAAGGGTCTTCACTATGAATGGTTAACATAATAACTTTGGCATCGGGCGTAAAACGTAATATTTTTTTAGTTGCTTCTAATCCGCCCATACCAGGCATGTCCATATCCATTAAAATAACGTCAGGCTCAATGTGTCGACATAACTTTATTGCTGCTTCGCCGGTTTCGCATTCATCAATAACTTTAAAGCCTTTGACTTCATTTAATATTTTACTGATACCGGTACGAACCAGTTCATGATCGTCAACTAATAATATATTTATCAAAAGATATTGCCTTAAGTAGCCTTTAACTATTTAGAGAATATGTCTGCAAAAACACGTTTTATACTGCAGCTATCATAATTCAGAAGATTGCCATTTAACATAGCAAGGTAAAACTAACGGCGATATAAAATCAGTTAAATAGCTTTACCGTTATAATTTTTTATCTTTAAGCCAACTATTCAGTAAGCCAATTTGACCATTTTTATAAGCCGCATAGGTTAACCTGACCGCATTACTTAAAATAACGCTATCAGACCAGTTAGTTTGCTCTGCAATTAAGTCATAACAAACCTTGGCTTCAGGTGACATGTAACCGCGCATTTCTTGTTTACCGCGCTCTTTTTGACGTTCACGATAACGCTTTTGTTTTTCGGCATTGGTCATCGCCTTTTTTTTATTTTTAACCGTATCGTCCATTGTACTCTCTACTGGGATGCATTCCTCGGCAATTGGCCACTATGTTACTCTGCCTTGCTAAATTTGCAATACGATGTTGAACTTAATAAAGCTAACACAGATGATAATATTCATAAAAGATGACTTATTTAGCCACGAAAATTTATTTAATGCTAAAGACTATTTAACTGTTCAGACTTGTTTAGTGTACAAGTGTTCGCTAAAGTAGCGTCCATAAATTTCCTCTTAAGATTATACAGGCACAAAATATGGCAATGGCACCACAAGATTCATATAGCAAAAATGATTTAGTTAAAGCAGGTACGGGTGAAATGTTCGGTGAAGGTAATTCTCAATTACCGAGCGATAACATGTTAATGATGGATCGCATCGTTACGATCACCGAAGATGGCGGTGAACATGGTAAAGGCTACATTTTAGCTGAATTAGATATCACCCCAGATTTATGGTTTTTCGATTGTCACTTTAAGGGTGATCCGGTGATGCCTGGCTGCTTAGGTTTAGATGCAATGTGGCAATTAGTAGGATTTTTCTTAGGTTGGTCTGGTGGTCCAGGTAAAGGTAGAGCATTAGGTGTGGGTGAAGTTAAATTCACTGGCCAGATTTTACCAACCGCTAAAAAAGTTACCTTTAAAATTGATATGAAACGTGTCATTAAGCGTAAGTTATTTATGGGGCTTGCTGATGGTAGCGTCAGTGTTGATGGTCGTGAGATATACACGGCAAAAGATTTAAAAGTAGGCTTGTTTGCTGATACTACCAGCTTTTAATCGTTAAGCCGTTCGAAAGAATGATTATCACGACTATTGAGCTCACGCTAATCATTAGATTACGAGCTCCAAAGTAGCCAAAAAATAAACCCAGCAAAAGCTGGGTTTATTTTTACTTGGTATTAATTCAAGCTAAAATCGACATGCGATCAATACTTGCTCGTCAACCATTCAATAACTCTACAAGTGTTTAGACCTCAACGTCCTTTGTCCTCCCCTGATCAATAATTGACAACTAACACTCGAGCATAAATAGTTCACTCGTTAACACAATGTAAATCAATGTATATTTGCGATTTGTTATTTGAATAAACCTTGCTGTCGGTCTTCAATCGCTTCGCGCCACCCTCCTAACCATTGCGATTTAATCGTTGCACTTTGATAAGGGCAATTCTCCTTTGAACGTCCAGAAATACCTGCCTGGTAACCTCTGGTGTGTGCTCTGTCTTCACGATCTCTTTTTTGCCGTTTCATCATTAATTCACGCTCCTGTAAAATAATCAAACTCACATTAAAGCTAGTTAAAGAAGCGGTAAAAAACAACACAACAATAGAAAAATGTCAGTGAAAGTTATTAAGCGTTTGATTGATGATGAAATTTATTTTGCTTTTTTTTATCAAAAAAAAGCGCCTTCAAGGCGCTCTTTATCGTTTATCGTTTATCATCAACGATCATCGTTGCTTTATTTTTTAAACTTACGACGCAGCCCAAATAATGCTAATAAAAACCATACACTAGAATATTCGATGCTAGCAACTTGACGCACTACTGCCGTACCTTCTTCTTCAGCAGTACAGACTGCGCCATCGTCAGGCATTGGCTCTAAGCTTATTGCTCTTACCACATCTTCAGTGAGTGGCGTGCCGTCAATATCTAACATCACCTCACCTTTGGCGTCACGTTGCTCAACTTTAACCACCGCGGTCGCCGAAATCATCCCTAAGTCATTAATACCGCGTGCTTGAATAATGTCGTAAGTTAAACGTAACTCACACGGTATTTGTTCATTCAGGTTTAAGAAAATATCATTATTAAGATCATAAACAAACGCTGCGGTTCTACGAGGATTGCTGCTGCTTTCATTATGGGTTTCTACTTCACCTTCGCCAACAATTAAACCGCTGTTGTTAATTGCTCTTGCGGTACTGTCTGAGCCGCTAAAAAAGTCTGTTGGGTAAATCATTTCTAAACTTTCTTCGCTAACACTCGTGTCAATGTAAAAAAACTTTTCAACGGCTTTACCATCAACTGATTTTGCAATATGACCAACGGCGATACCTGCATCGTTAATATCATATGCAAGAGAGCTACCTTTATCGGTATGATCTCCCGTTAAATCAATTACACCACCGTTCTTATATACCACGGCAAATTGATAATTTTTGCTTTCATCTACATCAGGGGCAGTTACGGTTTCATCATCAAAGCCATCGGCATAGCCAACTGCGACGCCTTGATTATTAATTGCTAACGCATAACTTGAGTACGAACGCTCATCATCTTCATGTGGGGTTACTAACAAACCTAATTGTTCAATAACCGTGTTACCATTGGTGTCTAACGAGGCTGTAACCGCCATACTTGAGTATGGATTACCCACAGCTTGATCGACATAGTAAACACAAACCTCGAAAGGAATATGATCTAAAATATAATCATCGTCACAGCCACTAATGACATAATCTTCATCGAATTCGTCATCAATGCCGTCTGCAGGCGCGGCCAAGTCAACTTGTACAAAGCTGCTGATCCCAGCTATATTTCTGATAATATCTGATTCAACGCCATCGGTAGTCGTGATCCCCCCATTCTCTATGTAGTCAAGGTAGGTTTCGTGAACGTCGACACTACTATAACCAACAGCAACGCCAGCATCATTAACATCGGAAATCGCCGAATAACCACCTGAATAACCCGCTGCAATTGGCGTTAATTCATAAACATCAGCCCCTTGGTTAAAAGAGAAAAAACCTCGTTGACCAAAATCACGTAACCAATAAGTCGTTTCTTCACTATGACTATCAGTATGCGTTATTGGCAGATAAGGAGCTGTGGCAGTCCCGTAGGCAATGCCTTCGTCAGTAATACCTACTAAATTATCAACAGTAGAGCGTGAGAGGTCATCAGTGCCATCAAGTTCAACATCCCATAGCGTAAAGTCAGCTAGTTCACCATCAATAGAGGTCATCGCAACAGCATTACCTACTTTTTGATAGTTTAAACTCCCCCCCGCAACTGACGTGTCTTGTAACCAACGAATAACCCAAGCTAAATCATTAGCAGTAGGATTACCTGCTCTTAAGGCATCACCATCTTCAATGAACTCTAAACCATGTACACTCAAATAATTAGTAAAAGAATAAGCTTCTATTGAAATGAAGTCACTCTCCGATAAGTAATCATATTGCACTGGGAAATCAAGTAGACTGCTACCTGAAATAGCCATATCACCTGAGTCATTTTGTGATTGACCATAAGTGTATTTAAGTAGACTAGCTTCTCCAGTATCTACAACTTGGTAAGTAGCAGCATTTGCAGGGGTTATAATACTTAGACTCAAGGCGCTGGTGATACCAGCGGCTAATATTGTTTTTACAAATTTGTTCATACGACGACTTAACTCTTACTTTTAATTTTAATTTATCAGGTATTACTCATCAAAAAATCTTGCCCCTTTTTAATGAGTATCTCGTTTGACTGCTTTACTATATGAGCACATTACATCATCTCGAGAGACAACCCATAAGCAAAATAATTATTTATTCTTCATCTAGCTCTTGCCATCTAGCATAAGCGAGGTCGAGTTTTGACTCATTTTCAGCCAGCTGGTTCAATATTTTTTGCGTGTGCTCTGCCGCTTGGCTAAAAAAGTCTGCTTGATTCACTTTTTCTTGTAGCTCAGCTATCGCATTTTCTAAATTATCAATAATCTCAGGTAATTCAGTTAATTCTCGTTTTTCTTTAAAAGAGAGCTTTTTGCTCGCTTGATTATGACTTATCGGCGCAACTTGCTTTATCTCATCTTTCTTTTTTTCAGTAACTTTAGTATTTGCCGCTGAAAGTTGTGCATCTCGTTGTACTTCTTTTAACGATAAGTAACTATCAACATCATCATAGCCACCAACAATTTGATTGATACTGCCAGTACCATCAAAATATAAACAGGTATTGACACAATTATTAACAAAATCACGATCATGGCTGACTAAAATAACCGTTCCAGCATAATTTGCAACAACTTCTTCTAAAAGCTCTAATGTTTCTATATCCAAATCGTTGGTTGGCTCATCGAGTATCAGTAAGTTACTCGGGCGTAAAAATAACCGCGCCAGTAATAATCGGTTCTTCTCACCACCGGATAATGCCCGTACCGGTGTACGTGCTCGTTTAGGGCTAAATAAGAAGTCTTGCAAATAACCTAGTACATGACGTGAACGACCATTAACCTCGACTTCTTGTTTACCTTCACCCACAATATCTTGCACGGTTTTATTGAGATCAAGCGCTTCACGATGCTGATCGAAATAAGCAATTTCAAGGTTTACCCCTGAGCGCATTTTGCCACTGGTTGCCTCAAGTTTCTCCATGATAAGCTTAATTAAGGTCGACTTACCCGTACCGTTGGCACCAATAAGTGCTAACCGATCATTACGGCTAATTAATAGATTGAGGTTATTGATAATAACCTTATCACCAAAGGCGACACAAACATCTTCTGCTTCAAAAACCAGCTTGCCAGAGCGATCACCTTGGGTGATATTCATGGTGCTTTGATTACGTACATCTCGGCGCGCTTTACGTTCACCGCGAAGTTTTTCTAACGATCTGACGCGACCTTCATTACGCGTGCGGCGAGCTTTAACGCCCTGACGGATCCATACTTCTTCTTCCGCTAATTTTTTATCGAACAGCGCATTTTGTTGCACTTCTACTTGTAAATCATGCTGTTTTTGTTCGATATAAAGATCATAATCACCGGGATAACTTTTCAGTTTGCCACGATCAAGATCTAAAATACGCGTTGATAAGCCGCGAATGAACGCCCTATCATGGCTAATAAAGATAATAGTGCCGGCAAAGTCTTTTAAAAATTTCTCGAGCCATAACACACTGGCGATATCTAAATGGTTGGTTGGCTCATCAAGCAGGAGAATATCAGGGCTGGTGACCAGTGCTTTAGCCAACGCCAACTTGCGTAACCAACCACCTGATAAATCGCAAATTTTAGCCTCAGGATTTAGCGATAACGTGCTCATCACTTGTTCGATACGTTGCTCGTCTTGCCACGCACCCGCTTGCTCTAATTCATCTTGAACGTTTGATAATTTGTTGAGGTTTTTCTCACTCGGGTCTTCTCCAATTAAGTGAATCAAACTGTGATAGCGACTGAGTAAGTCAGCGTTTTCCTTCACCCCTTGGGCAACAAAATCAAAAACACTGAGATCCGATGTTTCCGGTGGATCTTGCTCTAACATTGCCAATTGCATAGTATTAGATTTAAGGATTTGGCCATCATCTAAATTTTGTAGACCCATCAATACTTTCATTAAGGTAGATTTACCCGCGCCATTACGGCCGACTAAACAAATACGTTCACCGGTTTGAATACTTAACTCGGTTTTGTCTAAAATTTTATCTTCACCAAAAGCGAGTTCGCCATTGGCTATTCTTAATAATTCCATATTTTTCTCTAGTAAGGACGATGCCTTTACTCTATAAATGCTTGTAGTTGCTCAACCGTAAACGGCCAAAACAACTTGTTATGTTCTTTCGAGGCGTTATTTTCTTTACCGGTATTAGGGGCTAGCTTTTCTAATACCGGAATATGTACACCGTAAAGTTCAACCAGTGTTTGTGCTTCATGATCAACACGTTCTTGATCAACAATATCTATTTGTTCAAATTGATCAGCATGTAACACCGTTGAACATATCGCTAAGGCTAATTCACATAAGTGACAACCTTCGCTACCGTATAAGTTATATTCTGTCATGCTTTACTATACCTAGTTGCTGTACCTACTTACGGGTAATTGACCAGCTATTATGAATATGTATATTGCGAGCAAAGTCTTTATCGCGGGTAATATCTGACATTGCCTGTGCTTGTAAACCTAATTTTTCCAGCGCGTCAAAGTCCATTTTAAAGTTACGCTTGTTATTAGTGAAAAAGAGTTCACCGTCTTCGGTTAACGACTTTACGCCATCGCTAATTAAGGCAACATGATCACGTTGCACATCAAAACTGTCTTCCATTCGTTTTGAGTTAGAAAAAGTAGGCGGGTCAATAAATATCAATTCAAATTTGTTGGTATTTTTTTTAAGCCAATCTAAACAATCGGCTTGCACAAATTGATATTTATGACCATTCAATTTATTTAAGGAAAAATTGTCCTGAGCCCAATTTAAATAAGTATTAGACATGTCTACCGTGGTGACTGAACTTGCGCCCTGTAAAGCAGCATGAACCGAGACCGAGCCGGTATAAGCAAATAAGTTTAATAAACTTTTACCCTTGGCTTTTTTAGCAACAATTTGTCGTGTTTTACGATGATCTAAAAACAAGCCGGTATCAAGGTAATCCCACAGGTTAATTTTAAATAACGCGCCATGCTCATTGATGGTAATAGACTGTTTGGATTTTTCAACCCGTTGGTATTGATTACTACCTTTTTGCTTCGCACGGGTTTTTAATATCACTTTATCTGTCGGTACATTTAATACTTTCGGCGCCCAATAAATGACTTCTTGCAAACGTTTCGCGGCTTTACCGGCATCAATTGTTTTTGGCGGCGCATATTCTTGAATAACGACGTACTCACCGTAGATATCAACCGCAACATTATATTCCGGGATGTCGGCATCATACAGACGATAACATTCAATTTGACTCGATTTTAACCAGCCTTTTAATATTTTACGGTTTTTCTTTAAGCGATTGGCAAAGGCGCTGTCTTGCTCGGCAAAGTTGGCATTTGGATTAACGGCATCTTTTTGCAGTTGCTTCTCATCGACATTATAAAGCGCTAACTGACAATCAAGCGGCCCATTTTTAAATTTATAACGTTTAAAGCTAGATAACTTTAACATTGTCAACAAATCAAGATTGCCAGTTAAGATGGCTAAACGCCAGTCCATAAACTGGCTTTTAAGTTTTTGACCGAATAACACAAAGTTTTCAACTAACTCGGGTAATTCACCAATACGTTCACCGTAAGGCGGGTTAAACAAAATAGTACCCGCTTTACCGAAGGTATTATTCATTTTATTAGTGTTTTGGCATTTAAATTCAATAAAGCGCTGTAATTTGGCATTGCGCGCATTTTGCTGCGCGGTATTTAACACGCGACTATCGAGATCGATACCGAACACTTTAATCTTATTTACATTTTCCTGGGCTAATGCCTCTTCAGAGCTATTAATGGCATCATTTAACGCTTGTTGCCACACCTCTCCATCGTGTTTTAACCAGGCATCAAAGCCCCAAGAAGCACGTGCTATTGCCGGTGCTTGCTTCGTTGCCATGGCAACCGCTTCAATTAAAATAGTGCCTGATCCGCACATAGGATCAACCAGCGGTTTACTGGTATCTGCCAACCAACCGGAACGAACAATTAAGGCAGCAGCTAAATTTTCTTTTAGTGGAGCGGCACCAGAATGCTCACGATAACCCCGTTGAAATAAGCCTCGCCCTGAGAAATCTAAGTATAAACTGACCTGATCTCTTAACAAGCGCGCTTGAAAACTAATGTCGGGTGACACCTTATCAACATTAGGTCGTTCTAAGCCTTGGTCTCTAAATTGATCAACTATAGCGTCTTTAATAGTTAAGCCACCAAATTGGCTATTACGTATTTCTTCACTGTAACCAACAAAGTCAATGGCAAAGCTGGTTTCTGAGTTAAAATGTTCTACCCAGTTGACACTACCTGCGGCTTTAAAAAGTTCATCTTTGTCTTTCGCTTCACCTTCACCAATTTTTAGCATTACTCGCGTTGCTAAACGAGTCCATAACGATATTTTGTAGCCTAGCGCTAAGGAGGCACTAAAATACACCCCTTCCGGTTTTTGTACTACGTGCTCTGCGCCGAGGCTTTTAATTTCATCGGCGAGCAAAACTTCAATACCAGACGAAGTTAACGCTAAAAATTGTTGTATCGATTGTGACATGGTGTAATTCCTAAAAAAATCTAGCGGGGATTATAACGAAATACAG
>Ga0105354_1001929_pt1 | contig 12657 bp, 13 predicted proteins | sample GOMGulsemesocosm_FD_83658 | JGI IMG/M metagenome (GOLD analysis project Ga0105354, IMG submission 83658) | Methane-oxidizing microbial communities from mesocosms in the Gulf of Mexico - GOM9B Gulf of Mexico | ecosystem: Environmental > Aquatic > Marine > Cold seeps | place: USA: Gulf of America...
GATGATTGAAAAGTCCACTTTTTGTTTTCGTGTCATAAAACAAAAAAGCCTTGAAGATTGTATCTTCAAGGCTTTTAGTGTGGTGATGGACGGGTTTGAACCGCCGACACATGGATTTTCAGTACGTACTACGGAATTTAGAATCCCTTCTTTAAGTACTGGTATTGTTAAGTTGTAGTGAATTTGAATGAAAAAGTAGAAAGTACACTTTTATACGATTTTGTGCGAAATAGTACACTTTAAAAGCCCCTCTGTGTCAATTGATTTTGATAATTAATTTAGCTCAATACCTTCAATAAACGCACCTTTCTTATGGATAAACTCAAACCTATGACCTTCGGGTTATGAGCCCGACTCGTGATTCGACTTATCAACGTTTATGGGGTGTCCATTTTACAAAATGTTACAAATGAGATACAAAAGTTGTCATTTCGTTACCTGGTTTTGTTACCGGAGTAAATGATTGTTTTCTTCAACAATTGACATAGACTTAAATAAGTAATAAATTTTCGTAATGGTGATTTTTAAATTTGTTTCAACTGATTTTTTTGTTATCACAAAATTGATGTGACGACAACTACAAAAGATTTAATTGAATTAGTTGTCTCAAAATTAATTGATAGAAAAGAATTAAAACAAATGTTGCATATACAACATATGTTTTGTATCTTTGTACCATGAAGTACGAATTACAAGATTGTATTGGAGGCAAATTACGACGCTTATCCCGGCAGGTAGATGGCTATTATCGGTCTTGTTTAAAAGATAATCACATTACCGAAAGTCAATTGACCATTTTGTTTACTCTTAGTAAAACCGGGGAAATCGAGCAAGGTAAATTGGCACATATTTTAGGTTTGGAAAAATCGACCATGAGCAGAAATATTCGCATAATGGAAGATCGTCATTTGGTACGGCGAACGGACGATTATCGTCCGGATGTCGCTTTAACCAAATCTGGAGAAACAGAAGTTAAACATTTGATTCCTATATGGGAAGGTATTATGGACGACTTAGTTCAACAGTTGGGACAAGATAAATTTGAACAATTAAAAAATTTAGAGCTGAAATAGGTCTATTTTTTTACGTACAATGTTGTATGTACAACTTAGGTAAATACGAACACAATTATGAACACAAAAGAACAAAAGATTTTTAATCGAATAGGAAATGAGGGTCATTTTTTCAAAAACACAGATGATAATACTATTTATTATCACAACGAAGGTCAAGGATCAACATCGATGTTATTTCTTCACACCCTAAGAACTCAGGCTGAGTTTCACCATAAGATACTCTCAAGTTTTACTGATGATTACAACTGCTATGTTTTGGACTGGCCTGGGCATGGTAGATCTTCAATGGATCCTAAGGTGAAATATGATGCCAATTATATGATAAATCAGGTAATAGAATTTATTGAAAGTAAGGACCTGAAAAATTTGATTCTGGTTGGAGAGTCAATAGGAGCAACAGGTGTGTTAGCTTTAGCTGCTAGAATACCAAATCGCATTAAATCTGTATATGCCTCCAATCCTTATGATGAAGGTATGATTATGGGGACCCGAATTGGTAGAATTGTAGCTAAATTGGCACAGCGTTCACCTTTTGTTGGTAAAACTGAAATCCGAGCAATCACAAAGCACATTATTGGAGGCGGATTTTATGATAAAAATCGATTAGACACTTCTTTTTTAAACCTTATCAGTAAAAATGGAAAAACAGCAAAAAATTTTGGAATTGCTTTTAATTCGGTGCTAGCGAATCAGAAGAGTTGGTATAAAATTCGTGATAACGACTATCCTAAAATTCCTAAAACTATTCCAGTAGTACTTAATTATGGAGAACAAGACTGGTCGGCAAAATGGGTAAGAAAAGAAAACGCTAAAAATATTGGAGGAAATCTCACTATGGTCTCAAAGGATAAAATGGGGCATTTTTCATTTTTGGAGGCTCCACATCATATCATTGAATTAATAACAAAAGGTGAACAATTAAACAAATAAATACAAATATTATGAAATTATCTATTAAAAATAAAGTCGCTTTTGTCAGTGGTGCTAGTAGAGGTATTGGAATGGCAATTACCATCGAGTTACTTGAAAATGGCGCTAAAAAAGTTTATGCGGGGGCTAGAAATATTGATGACCTCAAGGCACTAAAAGTAAAATATAAAGGGAGATTAGTACCTTTAAAGCTTGATATAACCAAAGATGAAACGATAAAAGAAGTCGCCCAAATTGCCAATGATGTCGAAATACTAGTAAACAATTCAGGAATGCTGTCTGTAGGGAATTTTTTGGGAGGTAATCTATTGGAAAGCTTAAAGGCTAACTTGGAAGTCAATCTTTGGGGTATGGTCAAATTGACTGATGCATTAATGGAAACTATTAGAAAGAATGACGAAGGAGCTATTGTTAGTGTCAGTTCAGTGGGAGGACTTGCAAATATGCCAATGGAGTTAACCTATTCGGTATCAAAAGCTGCTGTACATAGTGTTATTCAAGGACTGAGGGGAGAATTAAAACACACAAACATTTTAGTTTCAGGTGTATATCCAGGACCTGTTGACACAGACTTTTGGTTAGGTCATGAGAATGAAATGCCAAAATCTACACCGAAAATTGTTGCGGAAAATATCGTTAAAGCCATTCAAAATGGTGTTGAAGACATTTACCCAGATGATACATCTAAGCAGGTTAGTGCTGGCTACAATCAATCACCAAAAGCCATTGAGGAAATGTTTTCAAAATTCAAATAAACCTCGATTCTATTTGTGTATACAAGTAGATCGAACTAATTAAATAATATGAAAAATGTATTTATAATTGCTGGAAAGCGCACTCCAGTAGGAGGATATTTAGGTAGTCTATCACAACAATCAGCAACAGAACTAGGCGCAATTGTAATTCGCGCAGCATTTAACTCAGTAAATATGAATCCAAAAAATATTGATGAAGTTATCTTTGGAAATGTACTTTCTGCCAATCTAGGACAATCACCAGCAAGACAAGCGGCAAAATTAGCAGGAATACTAGATCAATCGGATGCTACAACTATCAATAAAGTTTGTTCCTCTGGACTTAAATCAGTGAGTTATGCAGCCCAGTCCATTATTTCTGGCAATAGTCAGGTCGTAATAGCTGGTGGTATGGAAAGCATGTCCAGAGCGCCTTTTTACTTAGAAAACCACAGAGAAGGACACAAAATAGGCCACCAGGTGCTCATTGACGGTATGATGAAAGATGGACTTTGGGACCCATATCATGATTATCATATGGGAAACGCTGCGGAGCGTGCTAATGATAAATACGAGATATCAAGAGCGGAACAAGATGCCTACGCGATTTCCTCATTTGAGAAGGCAAAAAAAGCACAAGATTTATCAAAATTCAAAAATGAGATTGTTCCTATTTCGATTAAATCAAAAAAGGGAGATTGGATATTAGATGAAGACGTTTCTAAACTTAATCCTTTAAAAATGAAACAACTTCATCCTATTTTTGAAAAAACAGGATCGATCACTGCTGCAAATGCTTCCAACCTTAACGATGGAGCGGCGGCCGTGCTGATTACCTCTGATACATATCTAAAGGAAAACCAGATATTACCTTTGGCACGAATTGTTTCATTTGCAGATGCTGCTCAAGCTCCCGAATGGTTCACAACGTCTCCTACTCTAGCCATTAATAAGGCATTAAAAAAAGCTGGTCTTTCAATTGAAGATATTGACTACTTTGAAATTAATGAAGCCTATTCTAATGTTCCAATCATAAATGCCAGATTACTAAACATTGATTTAGAAAAAGTTAATGTAAATGGCGGAGCCGTTGCAATAGGTCATCCATTAGGTGCTTCAGGTACAAGAATTCTTATTACATTATGCAATGTCTTAATTCAAAATAAGGCTAAGTATGGTGTTGCTGCAATATGTAATGGCGGTGGGGGTGCTACCGCCATGATTATTGAAAACATAAATATATACTAAATATGGAAGCTTATATTGTTAATGCATTACGTACTCCAGTTGGCAGAGCCAACAAAGGTATCTTTAAATCTGTACGATCAGATGACTTAGCTGCAAATGTAATTGATTCTCTATTAAAATCAGTGCCTCAACTAGATGCTAAAGAGATAGATGACCTCATCGTAGGATGTGCCTATCCAGAGGGGGAGCAAGGTCTTCAAATGGGTCGTTTAATTGCATTAATGACCTTACCTATAAATGTACCAGGATTCATTGTGAATAGATTTTGTGCTTCCGGATTAGAGGCTATTGCAATTGCCACTCAACGGATTAATTCAGGTATGGCAGACGTAATTATTGCTGGTGGAACAGAAAGTATGTCAAGAGTTCCACGGCATGGATTTCATCCATCCGCCAACCCATTATTAAAATTAGATCATCCTGAATACTTAACTTCAATGGGATTAACTGCTGAAAATGTTTCTGTACAATATGGCATCAATAGAGAGTCCCAAGATAGGTATGCTTATGAGTCCCATGTCAAAGCAAATGAGGCACTTAAATCGGGGGTATTCAAAGATGAAATTGTACCTATTAAAAGTGAAGGGAAGGTCTTATTATTAGATGAATGCCCACGCTCCAACACGAGTCTGGAAATTCTTTCGACTCTTTCACCGGCATTTAAGGAGAATGGTGCAGTCACAGCTGGGAATTCTTCACCTATGAATGACGGAGCATCTTTTGTTCTAGTAATGTCTGATCGAATGATTAAACGACTTAAGATAGCTCCTAAATCGAGGCTAGTCAGCTATGCTGCTGTTGGTGTTAATCCTTCAATTATGGGAATAGGTCCTGTTGAAGCAATCCCTTTGTCTCTAAAAAAGGCAGGATTAAAAATTGATGACATTGGCCTCATTGAGCTAAACGAAGCGTTTGCTGCTCAAACACTTGCTGTAATCCAAGAATTAAATCTTGACATGAACAAAATAAATGTAAATGGCGGCGCCATTGCTTTAGGACATCCCTTGGGAGCAACTGGAGCGAAACTAACAACACAATTAACCTATGAAATGACACGAAGAAAGGTCAAATACGGAATGGTTACAGCTTGTGTTGGTGGTGGACAAGGTGTTGCAGCCGTTTTTGAAAACTTAAATTATTAAAAAATGAACAAAAAATTTGATATTGTAGTAATTGGTTCAGGTCCTGGAGGGTATGTATCAGCAATTAGAAATGCTCAACTTGGGTATCGCACCGCAATTGTTGAAAAGTATGATGTATTAGGAGGTACCTGTACTAATGTTGGTTGCATTCCATCCAAAGCATTGTTAGATAGTACTGAACATTATTTTCAAGCGAAGCATAAGTTTGATCAGCATGGAATTACATATTCAGAGTTACAACTGAATTTTAATCAACTTATGACAAGAAAGAATGAAGTAGTAAACCAAAACAATAATGGACTAAAGTACTTAATGGATAAAAACAACATTGAAATTATTCATGGATTTGCCTCTTTTTTAAATAACGAAACAATCAATGTCATCTCAGAAGGAAATGATCCTATAATAGTTTCATCTGATAAATTTATCATTGCCACAGGATCGAAACCTACTTCCATTCCAGGGGTTAAAATTGACAAAAAAAGAATTATCACGTCAACTGAAGCATTAAATTTGGCAACTGTACCTAAGTCCATGGTCATTATTGGAGGTGGGGTAATTGGAGTTGAAATGGCTTCAATATTTAATAGAATCGATGTTAAGGTGACAATTTTGGAATACGCTGACAATCTTATTCCCACAATGGATTCTGATCTTGGGAAAACATTAAAAAGGATAATGACAAAAGAAGGAATTAATGTAAAGTTGAACAAGAAAGTACAAAGTGCAGAAAACAAAGGAGACTATGTTCAGGTTACATATGCCAATTCCAAGGGGGAGATTCACACGATTGATACAGATTATGTTTTAGTTGCGACAGGAAGAAAACCATATACACAAGGTTTGGGACTAGAAAATACGGTGATTCAAACAGACACAAGTGGAAGGATTATAACCAACGCTCAATTACAAACGACTGAACCCGCAATTTATGCAATTGGAGATGTTGTTTCGGGTCCTATGCTAGCACATAAAGCAGAGGAAGAAGGTGTTTTTGTTGCAGAAATTATTAATGGCCAAAAACCACATATGAACTATGATCTGATTCCTTCGGTTGTCTATACATGGCCAGAAGTAGCTTCTGTCGGCAAAACCGAGCAAGAATTAATTAAGGCAAATATTAAATTCAAAAAAAGTAAAGTTCCAATAAGTTTTTTAGGAAGAGCAAGAGCTGCAGCTGAGAAGGATGGATTTGTTAAAGTGCTGAGCGATCCAAAATACGGTGAACTTCTTGGGGTTCATTTGATTGCTCCAAGGGCAGCAGATCTTATCTCAACTGCAGTCGTTGGAATGGAATATGAAGTCACTGACATAGATATGACCAATATTAGTTATCCACATCCAAGTTATGCAGAGGCAATGAAAGAAGCTTTTTTATCGGTCTCTGGCAAGGGAACAATTAGTCTTTAAACGCATTTTACATTAATCTTAACAAAATTACAGTCTTTCGGAATGAAACGTTACAAAAGGAGCCAATATTGGCTCCTTTTGTAATACATATTTATAATTTGATTTACAACAAAATTTGATTCCGTAAATTAGACGAGCTCCGTTCTTTCGTGTCAAATGTTACACCTTGACTATTGTCTTGACTAAGTATTGTTTTCATTATTTATTTTGCACTCGTTAAACTACTGTTTAAGGAGTGCCAAATATCATTTAAAACGACTATACTCGTGTAATGAACTATGTAACCTACTGTCGAGTATCAACAAAAAAACAAGGAGAATCCACACTTGGGTTATTAGCCCAACAAAGCGCATTACTAAAATACTTAGGTAATCAATCTATAATAAAAGAATTCGTTGAGATTGAAACAGGTACCAATAAGAGGTATCGACCAATTCTAAATGAAGCTATTGAACTTTGTAAAAAAGAAAACGCAATCTTAGTAATCGCCAAATTGGATCGTCTAGCAAGAAACGTATCATTTGTATCATCATTGATGGATAGCAAGGTGAAGTTTATTGCTGTTGATATGCCAGAGGCAAACGAACTAACGATTCATATAATGGCTGCAATTGCCCAACATGAAGCAAAATTAATTTCAGTTCGAATTAAAGAAGCTTTAGCACAATCAAATAAAAAACTAGGGTCTCCTCAAAATTTGACGGATGAAGCAAGGTTGAGAGGGCTAAATACAATTCGTATAAATCATCAACGAAATGAAAACATTCTAAGAGCTTCAGCATTCTTGAGAAATATAGATCATTCTAAATTAACGTTAACTAAGATGGCAAACATTCTAAATGAAAACAAATTTATGACAGCACAAGGAAAACAGTATAGTGCATCTCAGGTTAGTAGAATTTTGAAAAGGTTAAACAAATAATGTGGTTCTTACTCTCTTCATGAAAGTCTGATCTAGGCTTCTTTCCTTCTTGGATAGAATTTATATGAAAATATAAGGGTATTGGTGATGAAATATATTCAAGTTTCAGATATATAAATCAAAGCAATATTATATGTCAAACAATCAAAAAACACAATTACATCGTAGTAAAACATATCCATACGATATTCAAATTTCAGATAAGGTTCATCAGTACTTTATGGAAACTTCAGAGGGTTGGTACAATTTAATTATCGATAAAGAAACTGATGATTTTGTATTAACAACACCAGAATATAAACAGTTAGAAGATTGTCTAACTGAGATCCATAAACGAAAGGACTTATATGATCAATATGGTGAGGACCATGACCTTTATGAATGGTTGTACATGGTACATGATGAGATAAAACGTAAGAGAAAAATTAATGGAGAAACCCGCGCTTGGTTCAAAATAGATGACCAAAAGTATTCAATGCGAGTAAATAAAAAGTCAGGAGAGGTGTTGTTAACAATGCCAAAACACACACGGATTTTCACAACGAAGAGTATGTATAGTGATTTCATTGATCTAGTGGCAATTCAAGATGGAAAACTGGATAGTGAAATTAGGAAGAGATTACAACATAAGGGATTCGATTTACAAAAACCGCCGTATATGGTTGGGTTGAGTTTAACACCAAAACAAAGAACAAGAAATGATAACAGGTAGAAATTTAGATTACTCAATATTTATCAGCACACATGTAGCTAAATCAACTAATAATGTAAACAAAGGGCATACGTATGATTTAAAAATCTACAAAGATGATCTACATTTTTCACTTGCTATTCCTCCTTGTGGTGTACTGATACAAGATGATTTTGAAGGAATGTATTCAAGGTCATCTTTGTACAATTTACTTGAAGACGGGGAGATTTTTAAGTGGCTAATAGAAGTACATGAAAAGATTAAAGCGGATCAAGTTACTTCAAGTTAGAGATACGTAGAGTTCCTAATTCGGTTTGTAGTATATAAACGCCTACTGGAATTGTAAAAGAACCAATATCTCCATTCATTATTAACCTTCCACTAAAGTCAAATAACCTCCAAGCTCCAAATTGAACATTTAATTGTCCATTGTTATATGAACATGAATCATGTTCCATAATATCATTTATACCTAAAGTATTTAGTATAAGGATACATTATCAACATTCTGTGGAAATTTCTTTTGTCTTAGAAATCTTTTTTCCAACAGAAAACTTACAATCAACAATTCAATAAAATTGGGAGTTTATGAAAAATATAGTTAGGGATTTATACATTATGGTCCCATGAAAGTATGCGTTCAGAATTCTCAGATTTGGTATTGTCAATATTTATGATGAATATTTGCCTATCAAATTAATCATTTTATCCAAATTCTTGGAAATGATTTTTTTTGTGAGATTGAATGTAATTTATTCGTCTGGTGCAAGTCCAGTTGAATGTTCAAAGTCTCGCTAAGTAGCATATCAAATTATTTTTTTAAAAAGATACGAAAGTGTCAATAACTATTGTGGGGTATTTTATCCTACAACTGTTATTTAATAAAACCAATTTATGGAGGTGCTTAATAATGTTTTTACTTTTCCTTATGTATTGATTCTTAAAAAGTTTCAGGTGTTCCAATGTAAGGTATTAACATTTTTTGTTGATAACAAAAAGTCACTATTTGTATGTTTTTTCATAATAGGTTATATGGCAAAGCGCCAAATTGCAAATTTCATAAAAATGAAAAAATGAAAAAAAGATTAAGTAGAGAAGAAGGGATGACGTCAATAACGTTCTCAGGATTTAAAATCACATTGATGGAGGGGGGATTTGATCCAACTATCATAAATGTGATTGAGGGATTTGAAAAGTCAGTTAAAGATAGAAGGGAGTGACACCTGTGACACAGGTGTTTTCCACACCTTCTATTAAAAAATAAGTAAAATAAATAATAATAATATAGTAGTAAAAAGTGTCACAGTGTCTCGGTATGTCTTGCTTAACAAGACTTTGGGATGTGACACATTTGTGACACATAAAATTGGTGTCCCATTTAATCAATTAAAAATAAAATTATGAAAACAACAACAACATTTAATCCATTAGGAAGTAAGGTGTCTTTATTTGACACAATAAAACATACTAGTAATGGTATTAGTAGAGAATTGAAATCTATTCTTCTAGGGATTAAAGATGGGGAATGGGAGAAGGAAATCAATCAGTTAAGAACAGTTGATCCAATCCATAGAGCTAACTTTAAAAAGAAACTATCAAACTTTACAGCAAGTGGCTTGTTCGAATCCAGAATAGATGATGCACTTACTCAGCACAGTAATATTCTGGTGCTGGATTTGGATAAATTACCAGATGTCAAGGCAACAAAAGAAAAGGTGATCAAAGATAAACATTCATTGTTTGCTTTTGAATCTTGCAGTGGAAATGGTTTAGCTATCGGCATTATTATTAATGGACATCACCACACAGAAAGTTTTAGGCAGTTAAAAAAATATTACAAAACAGAACTGAATCTAGAAGTTGATACATCATGTGGTAACGTGTCCAGAACTCGATTTGTAAGTTTTGATCCTGCATTGTATATTAATGAGAGAGCTGAGTCTTTTAATGCGGTAATTGATGCTGAAACAAAGAACAAAGTTTTAACCCCAATAGTAAAAAAAATAACATCTTCAGGAACAGATGAATCAAAGTACAAAAGTTGTGTAGCTATTATAAATAAAAATAAAAGTTATGTTGATGGTGAAAAACATCACTATTTATTTTCCCTAGTAGGTTTTTTAAATAAAGTTGGGGTAACAGAATCCTTTGCTTTAAATCAAGTTGTAAGTGATTTTGCGGGCGGTTCAAAAACTGATTCACATATTGAGAGTATTATTCGTCATTGTTATAGGCGAACAAGAGACTTTAATACCTATCCATTAAAAGAATTTATTGAAGTTCCTAAAGCAGATAATGATGAGGATTTGAAAGCAATTTACAGGTTTGTAAACAAGAACAATAAGGACGGTGAGAAATGGGAAGAAAAAGATGTTGTTTTTCAATCAGATAAATACCGAATTGATCCAGAGGTAGTGCGAAATATATTCAAATTCATTTATAATAATAATATTGATGAACATGGCATGAATAAGAAACCTATCATTCAGCAGGTTGAGCATCATTTGAATAAGCAGTATGATCTCCGTTTCAATGTTGTTACTTCTCAACCGGAGTACAAAAGAAAGAGAGATAAGCATTATAAACCTATGGATGAAGATAGTATTTACAGGAATTTGCGCCATGCCAATATCAAGTACCCCTTAAACCAATTAAGCAGTTTACTACGTTCCGATTTGTTAACTGAATATAATCCGTTTAAAGAATTTTTTGAGCAGCTACCCAAGTGGGATGGTGATACAGACCATATTGAAAATTTGTCTAATTATGTTGAGGCTACTAATCAAGATTTCTTTAATACGCAGTTCAAAAAAATGCTGGTTCGTTGTATCGCTTGCGCCGTTTATAATATTGTAAACCGTTTTGTATTCGTTTTTGTGTCTGAAAAACAAGAGCTAGGTAAGTCAACGTTTATTCGTTTACTTAATCCATTTGGAGAGAAATACTATACTGAAGCTCCTTTGAGAGAGAATAAAGACAGTGAATTTAGAGTGTCGGAGAATTTTATTTACAACTTAGAAGAGCTTAGTTCACTAAGAAATGTTGAAGTAAACAGTTTGAAGGCTATCATTAGTAAAGCTGCTGTAAAAGAAAGAAGGCCTTATGGCAAAATGGAAGTCGAGTCACCTAGAAGGTGTAACTTTTTTGGTTCAACCAACAAAGAAGAGTTTTTAACTGATAACGTAAACACCAGATGGTTGTGTTTTACTATTGAAGATATTAACTGGGAATACACTAAAAATATTGATATTAAACAAGTTTGGGCGCAAGCATTTACATTGTACAAAAGCGGTTTTAATTTTGAGTTAACTAGAGAAGAGAAGGAGGTAAGAGAAGGAGAAAATAAAGGTTTTGAAGTACGGTCAAATGAATCTGAATTAATAACGAAATACTTTAAGGTGGTTAATAAAGCTGTAAAGTATGCCGAGTTTATGAGCTCAGCTGATATTGGACTTTTTATTCAAAATCAAGAAGAAAGAACTTTACAGATGAATCGTTACGCTATCGGTAGAGCTATGAGTCAACTCGGGTTTATTGGTGATAAACAACGAATTAATGGTATTCAAATTAGAGGTTATTGGGTAGATATTGCGGCTAGAGGTAATACAGATGATGAATCACCTAAAGGTTTATTGATTGGTTTATAAAAAGAATATTAAAACTAGATTCAATGCAAGAAACCGTTAATAAAATGTTATGTAATTGTAGTTGTCAGTACTTGATAAACTTGCATCTTGCGTTAGTTGTGGTTGTTTCTAGTGTTAAACCTAAATTATTTTAATTAGGTGGCTCGCATTAAACCTATACAAGCAATGGATTACCTCTCTCTATCGAGGGATAGTTTTGATGTGTGGTGTAATGCAGTCAAAATAACCAGTTATAAATATGAGTTTAGTAGTAGGACTTATTTTACAAGCGGTGAATTTTATGCTCTAGCAGATAAGAACGAGATTAAGAAAATAATAGAAATACATGGTGAGAATTGGCATAGTTATTACTCAAAATATGCTGATGTTCTCCCCTTTATTACTGATAACCAACTAAAGGAACAAGAAGTACCTTCTACTCAGTACAAACCAAAATCTTCTGATGTAGCAAATTTTATAAATGGATTAAAAAATTAAAAAATGAGAAGTTTAGTGTTAAATGACATAGCAATATCTTTAGGGATTAGAGTCTATTGTAATTCTTGCGGAGCTTGGTTCGATCCACGTAAAGAACATCTGAAATCTAGAAAAAATACTTGTCACCATCCACCCTCAAAGCAAAAATATAAGTCAACAATTATCGAGCCCTCAAATGGTGGGAAAAGAAAGAGAAAGTCATTGATCCATTCCACTAGGAATTTGCAGGATGTAATTTTATTAGGGTTAGAATATAAAAGGCATGTAAAAGAAAAAGTGCTTAAGAAACCAAATAAACAAAAAACAGTTAAACCAAAACTCTTAATAGATTCTTTGGGAATGTATTTAGACTTTAAAAATGATGTTGGTATAGTTGATCA
>Ga0105354_1001931_pt1 | contig 12646 bp, 17 predicted proteins | sample GOMGulsemesocosm_FD_83658 | JGI IMG/M metagenome (GOLD analysis project Ga0105354, IMG submission 83658) | Methane-oxidizing microbial communities from mesocosms in the Gulf of Mexico - GOM9B Gulf of Mexico | ecosystem: Environmental > Aquatic > Marine > Cold seeps | place: USA: Gulf of America...
ACATAATTTTCAACTGTTACTAACACATCAGGTAAATGTGTCCAGCCTTGATCTCCTTTAAAATTTCCTGATTTAGTCACTTCAAATACTAGTATGAATGAAATATCAGGAAAAGTTTTCATAAACCTATCTTGGAACTCGTGTGGTTTCATTTTTGTACGATCAATATAAGTATTGATCATATCAATAAACACAAAATCAAATTGACCGGTTTTACATATATCCTCTAATTCTTTTAAATCTCTAGCTGAAGACAAAGATGCTTTATTGTTATTATCTAGTCCAGCAAGTTTCCATATTTTTTTAGTACTTGCATTTATTCCCTGATCTGCGAAATTATAAAGTACATTTCCAAAATTGGTTAAATAGTTTGCTAATTGACAAGCTGAAGAGGTCTTTCCGTTTTTTGGTTTCCCCCAAATTGCTAACTGCATGTTTTTAGCTGGACTCTCTAAAAAATTTGCCCATTCTCCGGTAAAAGGGAGTGTTTCAAACTCCATGCTCATTAATTCATCTGTAGAAATAATTCCTTTTGCTTTCTTTATAGGTTTAACCACTTTTTTAACTTCAACTGGAGTTTCCAATATTGGACCAGGGCTCGCACTCGGAATGACATTATTAATTGACTCATTTACTATTGGTGTTTCAATAACTTCAAAATTTAAAGCAGGTTGCTTTGCTGCTCCAAATAATGCTGTTTGTCCTTTTTCATCAACTTTTACGGGTGGTAAATTTGATTTTGATTTAGTTTTTTTAGCTTTAGGATTTACTGTAGATTTAGTCGTTTTAGGTTTCTTTTTAGGCTTTCTCTTTGTTGGTTTTACAGACGGTTTAGGTGTTTTCTCTTTTTTAATGGGCTTTTTCTGGTCTTTTTCTAGCCCTTTTAAATACTTAGGAACTCCGTTTTCATCAGGTTGTAAAATGAAATCGGCTGCTTTTTGGGCTTTGGTAGATGCTTTAAAAATAAACCTGTTATCTTTTTCCATTAACTCAATTAAACGACTTCTCCAGCCTTGTATATATGCTGCTCCATTACGCAAGGTGTAATGTAAAATACCAGCATAAGCACTTAAATATGAAGCTCCAATTTCAGCAATTAATTCTTCAAAAGAATACTCCGCATCTCCAAACTCTTTTCCTTTTACCCTGTTTAAACGAGCTTCACTACCTGTACTATGGATATACTCATGAAACATTGTTGTATAATACGCCTGTGAATTATCAAAGAACTTGATTTTCGGCATACTAACAGTGTCTTTTGTACGGTTATAGCTTGCGATATCTCCACCAAAAACAAGATTTGGAGCTTTTAAAGGGTAGTTATTTATTATTGCATCTGCATTTGGGAAATACTCATTTGTTTTTCCTGTTTTTTCAATAAAACCGAAACCTTTAAAGTTTTCTAAATCAAAATCAATTCCAGTCACATCTGCTCCTGAAAACACATTGTAATACTTTAGAATTGGTAACGTATGAGCATAAAGAAAACTATCAACTGTCGTGTTCTGTTTGTCTCCATTAAAATCAATATACTCTTTAAAATATGTTATTTTAGACTGATTGTTTTTAGCCCAACTTAAAAAACGCTCTTTATTATATGTTCCAAAACTTAATTTAGGATTGTCTTGTTCATATTTGTAAAGCTGTGTATAATAAACTACTTCTTGTCCTTTAGCTCCTTTTAATATTCTCCCGCCAGCTTTTACAACTTGTTTAAATGTTAAGTAATAAGGATTTTTAAGTAATACTGTTTCGCCTGTTTGACCATCTGTATACGAGCCTAACATAAATTGGTTAACGCTAGTATATGGTTTTTTTGAATCGAAATTATAAGCAATAGAATAGCCTTCCTTATCGCCACCTCTCCAACTTTTATTAAATTCACTATTTGATTTTAGTCTAGCTATAATTTTATCCGTTACCATTTGATAAATATTATCAGTAGAAACAGCCTTATTTAATCCTGTAAATTCTTCTTCAGGATCAGTAATACATTCCAAACAGCCCAATAAAGAAGCTGGAACTTCTTCAAAACCTTGATTTTCTATATCAATATCAAACCTATTTATAGTTTCATTAGTAGCTAGTAAATTGGTTAATTTATTGGCTAAATGTATTTGCTCATCCTTTTGTAAATCGGTTGCTAATTGCTGTAAATCTTCTCGGAAAACAACACCGTTTAAAGCGTTGTATTCTTGTACTGATGCTAACATATATTTATATCGTATAAGTTTGGTTAAAGGCTTCAATTACTGCTTTTACTTGCAGTTTATTTGAGCTTGTTGCTAATTCAATCCCGATGCTAAAAACATTATTATTTATAGGAACAACAACTGGTATAGGATCAGTTGGTGTTGTAGCTAGTGCTGGTATTTTAATGTTTGAAATATTTGGGTGTGCTTCTCCAATATAATTACCACTTTGAGTGTAAAACAACAGCTTTTTAAGCGTTACATAATTACTGGTATCTACACCTAAATTGGTTGTAGTTGGATTGGTAATATTTAAGCTAACATCAGCAGTTAGCTGACCGTTAGAAAAATCAAACTTATTTATTCCAGCTAATGAAATTTTTAACTGTTTAAATACAGCTTCATAGTCTGCAATTGTAGTTGTTACTTTATTTTTTGCATACAGCAAACCAGCTCCTAGTAATAAACTTGATATGAATAAAGTCTTTTTCATGTTATTTTTATTTTTTAAAATCTGGATTACTAACTGTTATTGAAGTTCCGTTTCTTACGCATTCGGTATAATTTTCCAGACACTCAGGAAGTTCACCACTTTTTAATCGAGCTTCAATTTCATATGGATTAAGATCATATCCCTTTTTTTTATGTTCCGACCAATAATTAACTAAAAACGGTAATAATCCTTCACGCTGGTACTGATTCCAATGCACCATTTCATGTTTCAATAACATTTCGTTTCCTTTTTGTGCTTTTGTAATTAGAACCCCAAAAGGAGGAAGAATACACCCGTTATACCCTCCTGGTATTTTATCTACATAAAACACTTTTGGATTGTTATTTCTTTTCTGTATTTCATTATAAATTACAAATACACCTAAACCGATAATCAATGCTTTTTTCATTTTTTAATTCGTTTACGTGAAAATAATCTACCAAAGAAGTTTTTATCCTTTTCCTCTTTTGGTGTTGGTAATGTTGGTTGATTTGTTGGTGTTGTTGGTAATGTTACCAGCGGTATTACATCAACGGTATTTGTTTTTACTACAGATAAATTAGCTCTAGTTTTTGGAACGAAATTTAACTGACTACCGTCCTTTACTTTGGTATCAGAAATATAATTATCTACCTGTATTCGTTCCTGTTTTGCTAATTCAATTACAACAGCTAACAAAGTGTCATTAGTAACACGTAATTCCTTGTTATTTGTGGTTAATTGCTTGTTTTCTCCTTTAGTAAAGTTAACAGCTGCTCTAAGCTTTTTTATCTGATCGTTACGTAAGGAATACCCAATGTAAAAACCAATACCTATAGTTATGATCGCGGATAAAAATTTTCTGAATATTGGACTTGTAAATAATGATAGCATAATTAACAGTTTTTATGGTCTTGTCGATAATTTCTAAAATCTTCTCTAACTTCTTTTAGTTCTTTTTTAAGATCATTAATTTCCGATTTAAAACCGTTAATACTTTCCCTTGCATCTTTTACAAAATCGTCATAAGCTTTCTGCATTGATTGTAACGCACTCGTTTCTTGTTGTGCTAAATCAATTTTTCTTTTCTTTCTTTCCGTTAAAAACATTAGTACTCCTCCACCTCCAAATAGGTAAGGGGATACTTGTTTAATAATAGGGAATAATTCTTGTACAGTCATTGGTTATTAAGGGGTTGGTTAGTTAAATTAATTAGGTAGGTGTAACGGAATGCTATCAGATATATAAGTTCTTTTAAGTTTGTGGCGTAATTTGTTCAACCAAGTAAACTGCATCCATTTACAACGCTCAAAAATTATGTTTTCAGAGTAGTTTAAAGAGATCATTATTTTAACAAAATATAGATCAACTTTTTTACCTACGTAGCCACTTACATTTAGCCAATCATGGATAAATGAAGCTACTTCCCAAAACTTGTTTTTGTGTTCTTTTACAAAGGTTGCACCATCATACTTAAATAAGCCTTGTCCAAAAGCTAACCATGCGTATTGAAATACACTTTCTATCCACTCAATACCGTTGCATTGTTGGAGCATATCATTATAAATAGCGTTGCGTTCGTCCTGTGATAAGTTGGTGTAGTATAATCCTTTCATTATGCTGTATAATTATCGGTTATGTACTTTTCAATATCTGTTTTTAGCTTAGTTACAAAAGGCTGCATATATGCTTCAGAAACTACTAAAGTGTTTAAATCCTTTATCGAAGATTTCCATTGACCACGAGCAACTATAAGCAACGGATTATATAAAAACCTACCTATATTTAAGGCTTGATCTTCCGTTAATTGTTGATATATTAAAACGTATTCGGCTAAATAATCTTCAAAGTCCTGGGCGTATTGTTTTCCTGTACTTCTATGTACTTTATATGCTTTTTGAATACTGTCTTTACCTATTTGTATAGCATGCATTTGTATTTCTGCTGGAGTTGCATTTTCAATGTATTTAACACCGTCCCAATACGGAAAAATAAAATCTCCATCATAAAAAGGAGCCATTACCCAATTAGCTACTAACTGACCGTTTCTAGTTTCTTTTGCATACTCTTTCTGAAAAGTATCAGCATACTTTCCGTATGGTTGGTTTTTTACAATTCTACTTTTCATTATACCACCTCTTTAAAATCAATGAATACTTGTGCTTCTATATATGACGGGGTTGCATCAGGACGTTTTACAAAAAAAGCTAAAAAATCACCTTTATTTATTTGTATTACTGATGCTATACCTCTATCGTTTTTAGCATGAGTTGTTTCGTTATTATGATAAATTAACGTGTCATTTAACAAATCAGTATCGGATTTATACAAAGCACATTCTACATTTGTTTCATTCATATAGAAATAAAAATTTTCTATTTTACAATCAAATGGAGCTTGAAAAGCAACTTTAGTATGTGTTACTTGCAATAAGTTTTCGTCGGATTGCCCTGTAGAAGAATCTAAATTAAAATATGCTGGAAAATTATCTGCTCCATAATATAAGCCTGAAGCACTACCATATACTCTAAAGCCTTGTTGTGAAAATATTGCTATACGTGGTGCAGACACTACTAAATTATTCACTCTTAAAAAGTCCGTAGTACCTATAGAAATTATACTTGCGGTAATTCCTGAACCTCCTGTTAATAAAGCAGTATCATCTACTAAAACAAGTGTTCGTCCAGATCCTTGTAAAAACGTAATTGATCCAGTACCGTTTTTAATATATTTCGCATTAAATCCATCAACACCATTTACCGTTAAGTTTATGTTATTGACATCATTTTTTATAATGTTCTCATGATTATTCTGTAGTAAACCCGAATCACTAATTGTTTCTGTTGTAATACTTACAGCAGTAGTGATGATTGTTTGGGCTTTTATACTATTTTTAACTCCTATTCCCATATTAGTTAGTTGTATTGTTAGTTGAAAAAATAAGAAGTGTAGCGACAATCGCTACCATCGTAAAACCCAAGCCTATGGGCTTTTTATGGTTTAGTAACATGTTTTCTCCTGCTACAACAAACTTGTTTAACCGTATAATCCAGCCATCATACCAATCAGGGTGACTAATTTGAAGTGAATCATAATGTTTTCTTCTTGCTTCTACAATTGCGCTTTGCAACATTACTTGATCTACACTATTAATTGCAGCAATGGTTAAATTACCTATACCACCATCAACCGCTAAACCTTTGTTGAAAGTTTTGTTTAACACTTCTTGTGTTATTATAGCAGCAGCACCTGTACCAGCATTTACGCCATGATCTACAATTACATCGGCTACCTCCTGAGTTTTCATTTTGGTAGCGTTTAACCTATCCCAATAGTTTTGCTTTAAAATTGCTTCAGCAATTGGGATTGTTATTGCTTTCATATCCTCAACGGTAGGCGGCCTGCCTATCCAAGCTTCATAAACTGGAGCTGATATACCTCTCATTGTTCCAACAAATTGACCTAATGAGTTTTTGTTTCCAAAATCAGAGTGCCTATTTTGATACAACCCCTCTAACGAAGCAACTAAGTGCTTAAATAAATTCCAACTTGCCATATTACAAACTAACTTTTAATGTTTTCTCTTCTTTCATTGCTTGGCCAACTGTAATAAAAACACCTAGTAGTGATAAACCTATAATTACTGGAGGGACCCAACTACTTTTCTTTTTTGGGGCGTTAATTATTACGGTATCTAGCATATTACTACCAAACTGTATTATAGTTGGTACATCGGTTGCTGGAAAAAACAACGGTTTTGCACCAGCATAGTTTACTTGTATGGTGTGGTGTGGTTGTACCTCTTCTAAATACACCATCCCATCTGCTTGTGCTACGCTATAATTGGTGTTGTTTTCTACTACACTTATTGTTGCTCCCTCTGCTTTTTCGTTATCAGCATCAACAATTAATGTTGAAATTGTAACTGGAGGAAAACCAAAATGATCAATAGGAAGAATAACATTATCTTCAATACTTTTGGCAGTTTGGGAGTATTTAATGTATTGGTTGGCATTGGTAGTTATCATAAGGGGTTATATACTTTAGATTAGTTAAAAAGAGAATCCAGCAGCATTAACTACTGTTTTTACAAGTGTGTAAACTGGATCACCTTCACTGTCTGATAATTCAGATTTTAACCAGTATACTAAGTTCCTTTTATCAAATGAATCTAAATACTCCCACACCCCAATTGGTGGTGAATTCCAGCCGTTATAGTCTTTCGTTCCAAATGCATTATATACTTTAATAAAATCCGCAGGGTTTTGGAACTTTTTAAATACGTCTAAAATGGTAGCATCGTCTGTTCCGTACATAGGAAACATACTATTAAAAGCGTCTAACAATTGTTGTGCATAATTATTAGCCTCTGTTTGTGTAATGGTTGCACCAGCTGAAGAACCTCCTGTTCCGTTTACTTGGTTATCAATTGGCTCTCCAACTAATTTTTCACCTATACCTTTAATTCCTTTGTATAAAAGAAAACCAACTAATACACCACCCAGTACTTTATAAGTCATTGGATTTACAGCTAAATTTTTAGCGGTTTTAGTGGTTTTATCTAAAGCCGTATTTGCTGCTTTTTTCAAATCTGATTTAGTTGTTGGTATCTTTTTTTTCATTGGTTAGTTTTAAGGGGTTAATAGGAAAACTGGTATTAAAAAAACAATTTTATTGTGGTCCAATTTTTACTTATTTTTTCTTTTGCTTTAACTGGGTTTTTAGCAAGTATTGCAACTTTTTTAAGTGTTTCAACATCTAGTTTTGCAATAATTTCTAATGCTTTTGTTTTATGTTGTAATTCAAAAACAGTAGTATGTGGTATTTTTAAAGTGGAAGCCATAGTGATAATTTTTAATTTGTTTGTAATAATTTATTTAGTTGTACTGAAAATTCATTTTCGGTTACTCCTTTATTGATTAAGGCTACATATAATTGGCAATAGTCATCAGTAAACAACTCATCTTTTATCGTGTTTAGTAAAGTTGTTTTTATTGCAGAATAGTTTTCTTGTATTTGTTGTGCTGGAGCTGCTAAACCTCCTTGTTGTTTAGCCGATAATAAATCAACTATTTTATTTAATACAGGCGCGCCTGTTTCAACTACTTTATCTGAAAAAAAGTTTTTTGGTTTTGATTTCTCTGTTTCTAATTCCTTTTTTACATCTTTAAGTACATAGCTTTGATCTCTAAATTCATTGTTCAGAATGTGATATTTTTCCTCCCAGCTTTTTGCACTAAGCAAAGCATTACTTAATGATTCTTTAGCTTCATCATACCTATCTGCTTTTGCATATACACCATACACCTGTGCTTGTGCTGCATTTAAACCAAATGATTCTCCCATAATTGGTTGTTTTGTTGGAGAATTAGCCAATACAGTAGCACCTGCGCTATTACCTGCCGATGCTTGAACTGTATTTTCACTAACTTCCAAATTAGTACTATTTGTTGCTCTTAAAACTACTTTTGTTTTTTCTCCGTTTTTACATACGTAATCGGTTGATGTACCATTGGTACGTTTTAAATACACCGTAATATTCTTATGCCCTTTGTCAGATATTGCATTTAATGCATCGGTAACTGTATTATAACTTTTACTTTGTAATGCTACTAATGTTGAAAAAGGCAATACCCAACGGTTATTGCTGTTATCCTGTATAGCAATACCACATTTAGGATTACTGGTTACCTGGTGTATTATTTCTTTTATCATTTTATGAGCAAGTTTTTTGTTGAGTTAGCTTTGGTAGTATTACTTTTTGATAAAGAATAGTAGCTATATTTCCTATTGGATTTTCTTTTGAAAAAACTATTTCATCTAAATTAAAATCGAAATACGTTAAACTCCCTGAAGCCTCAAAAGGAACGCCTTTTGGCACAACAACTCTCCCCATAACAGTAAAGTCATGAATTCCATCATTGTAAATAGAAATTTGTGTAATGTCCTCTAAAGGCTCTTGTGAATCCTTAGTAAGAACCTTCGATTTTAAATGAGATTTTAACATGTTTCAGGTGCCTTATGTATTAATACCATTTCCATAACTACATCTGCAACTGGTGCGGTTTTAGTTGTTGCAGAAACTGTTAGATTTTGTTTATCTGTATTAATTGGCACACATGAACTCATAAAAGTACCTCCGCTACGTCGTTGCCACTCTCTTGCATCAAATGAAGCTATTGGTTTTTCGTCCTGATCTAACAAGCTTATTGTTACTATATCATCAGGCAATTTTGAAACATCAGCAATAGTTAAAAAAGCAACTTCAACAAATGTTTTAACATTATTAGGAAACTTACCCTCTGCTGAACTTTCATTAGCTAGAATTGTGAATTTTACTTTTGATTGGTGCATAATAATTGTGATTAAAAAAGCCTACCTATTTTTTAGGTAGGCTTTTGAATTTGAATATTTACTTTTTAATTATCTTGACTTTGGCACATAACCTCTAACTGTAATTTTACAATAGTGATCTACTCCTCCAGCTAAAGCTACTGGTAATTTACTTTGTGCTTCAAATTCCATATCACCTTGAATAACTGGCATATCTGGCAACACTAATTCTTTATCATTATTGTTTGGAGTTGTGTTGTTATTGATCATTGCGTCTAACAATAATTCCGCAAGAACACCTCTATCTCCTTGTGTTATTTTAAAATCTCCAGCAATTAGAGCTGATGGTGCATCTGCTGAATAATCAGATGAAGCAATTAAACCAGCGTCAGTTGCTGCTGTTGCATATTCCGATTTAATAGCAGCTATAACCATATCTTTTCCTGCTGGTAAAGCTGATCCGTCAAATGTTTTTTGACCTACTGCCTTTGTTTCTCCTGACACAATAAAGTCAACTGTTGTTCCTGTTATTTTTGCAGTAAAAACATGGTAAAAAGGAACTAAAACAGGTGCTTTACCATTTTGTTGAATTCCTTTATTTGTGTTGAACTTTTGGTATGCTTGTGCTGCTAATACTCTTTCTTGATGTTTGTTCATTGTATTTTTTTTTAGTTTTTATAAGTAATCTTTTGCTGTAAATTGATTTGGGGATGTTTCTATCATATCGATAGGAGGCATAGCAAAATTTAACGTAGGATAAGCTGTACGTTGTAGTAATGCATTACAACCGCATTCAGTTCCTTTTAACCCAGCAGAAATAAAATCTTTTACTGAATCTTTTACTTCTTTCCCATCTACGATTTCAGGGTTTAGTAAATCGGTTGTTGAAATAAAATCAGAAGCTGCGCTCACTAATTTTTCTCCTCCAAATCCTACTCCAAATCCTACTACTCCATTACTTAATGAATCGTTAGATATATTTGCAGATGCTACAGCTGCAAATCCGAATCCTAATGCTGCGGTAAGTAATTTTAAACCTGCTGATTTTTTCTTTTCGTCAGGTTTATCAGGATAATAACTGTTTACTGCTTTACCAAGAAACATTCCTCCTGCTGCGCCACCACCCAATACTGCTTTTTGGATAATGTCTTTTTGTTTTGGGCTTTTGACCATAATTGACTATTTATTAATTATTAAAATTGATACGTGTTTATTTGCTCTTCTTTTTTGAAGAAGCTGCTTTTCCTATTAAGAAAGATATCAGTGCTATAACACTCACTTTCATGATTTTACCACCAGTAGAACTTCCTGTTGGTTGCTGTTGGTTACTGTTGGTTGGTGTTACTGTTTGGATTGCTTCAGCAATTTCATCAGTAATTATTATATCAACAGGATCGGAGTGTAAGTCCTGTATTACTTCCGTTTCGTTTATTTTATTGTAATTGGCAGTAAGTCCTTTGCTCTGCCAGTTGTACACCATACCGTACGTATTGGCCACACTTCCTACTGCCACAGATGTTTTAACAGCTGCTGCTGTTACATTTTTAGAAGCTAAATAATCTGCAATTGCTTTTTCTAATACTTCTAATTGCTCATTTATAAATCCGTTACGTGCTAATAACATATTTTGTGTGTAGCCTACTGGTGGGTGAGTAGTTGTATGTTGTAACCATACTTTTAAAATAGCTATTTGTTTACGTACTTCGTTTACATTGGCTATTACGGGGTTGCCTGATGTTCTAAATGCTGCTTTAGTTACTATTGCACCATCTACTTTTAATACCAAAGCATTGTAAAAAGGTATAAAATAGCTATCTATAAGTGCATCTAACTTTGTTTCTTCAGTTACTGTTAAGGGTATGTCTGTGGAATAAGTTCTGAATAATGCGGAATCATTCCAAGCGGTATCATCACCCTCGTTAGATAATAAAGAAGATGCTGCAATAATTGCTACTACAGGCCCTCCCGTTACTAAACCAACTAGAACTCCTAGTAATTTACTCTTTTTTCTACACCACCAGTTACATTTAGTACCATCAGGGTTTTTATTACTTACAGAGGTTGTTCCTTTTTGAAATGCTTGTGTACTCATAACTATTTCTTTTTGCTTTTAGGTTTTGATGTAGTCTTGTTGTTTTTTGGCTTAACAACCTCTTTAACTGCAATTCCAGTAGCTGCTGCTACTAAAAGCCAACCTATCACACCCATACCAGCGGTTTTAGGCTTATTATCTCCTGTTGGTATTTGCTGTTGGTTGTTGTTGCCAACACTGTTGGTAGCTGTTGGTTGTAATGTTATTTTACTGGTATCAAGCATTATGTTACCGTTGCTCCATTCAGGAAGATTGCAACAACCGCTTGCGCTTTCTGCTCTCCTTTTAATGTTTTCTGAACTAATTGAAAACCCTAAAGAAGTAGCGTATTGCGAAAGTTTATTTAAGGTTGTAGGCAATACAACTGAAGCTATTTTATTACTAAATACTTTCGAGTTATTTATAGAACACGCATCAGCATTTCTATGTTGAAACGGCACGTAGTTTGCCATGTTTACTAAAAACCACAATAAGTTTGACATTTCAACTCCTATTGCTTCTGGTGTTGTTTTTGATGGAATTATCTCGTTTAAATAACGTGCAACAATTGCGTTTACATTAGTCACATCATTTGTAATTCCTACTTCATTATAAGAGCAAGTAGGCGAATTTTGTACAACAGCAGTTGACCCATCATTTAATAAGCCAGTAGCTATATTTATAACGTCGCCACCATACTCATTTAAAATCACTCCCCAATCAAATGAAGTTCCAGTACCATCATCTGTAACAATACCACCAGTATTTGTACTTCCTGAAGAAGACCCACCGAAAATACTACCTAAATCAATATCATCAAGCCAACCATTTAAACCTGTTGAAGTGGTTAATTGTATTGGTGTTCCAGCTACATATAAAGTGTTTCCGTTTAGTTGAAACTGAAAATTCACAATACCTTCTTTAAAGTGTTGATTTACGATAGTAATTATGTTATTAATTACTCTTTGGTCAACACCATTTTTGGGTAACTGACTAATAAATGTTTTAATTTGTTCAACTCTTGGATGAATCGTAGAGGATGCTGTTCCTCTAAGTCCATAATGGGGCATTTCACTCATAAATATATCTTGTTTTTCTAGGTAGGCTGGCTCTTGCATTGTGCGGAGTGTACCGTCAATAGTTATTGAACCTTTTGATAAATCGGCGGTGTTTTGATCGGTTGGAACCTGAATGTATACGTGTGTAAAATCTGACGGACGAAATGCTGGTTGTTTGATCCTACGGATGTAGTGTTTAATGTTTAGTTTTAACAGAATAATACTTGCTATAACTGAATAGCTTTTACAGTCAATTCCAATACGTCTAGTTGACCAAGCACAATCTGCTGCTCTTAAATTCTGATCCCATCCATCGGCATCATATTGAAAATGATTGTATAAAAAACGATGTATGTTGGTTGCTGTTGCCAACAATGTTGGTTTGCTGAATAATTGTTGTACTTTTTTGGTATTTAAGTCTACCTCTGTTAATAATACCCATTCTTTTATTTTTTCAACGGTAAATTTAGTATCTCCGTTTCCTAAAAATGTTGGTGTACATTTAGAAGAAGTAAAAAGC
>Ga0105354_1001934_pt1 | contig 12628 bp, 9 predicted proteins | sample GOMGulsemesocosm_FD_83658 | JGI IMG/M metagenome (GOLD analysis project Ga0105354, IMG submission 83658) | Methane-oxidizing microbial communities from mesocosms in the Gulf of Mexico - GOM9B Gulf of Mexico | ecosystem: Environmental > Aquatic > Marine > Cold seeps | place: USA: Gulf of America...
ATATCATCTCCATCGCCAATATAATCTAGCACTTCGGGCTGACAAATGAAATATCCAGCGTTAATCCAAGAACCATCACCTTTTGGTTTTTCCTGAAAACTCAAAACTTGATTAGTACTATCATCAATGTCGAGTGCACCAAAACGCCCGTCAGGTTGTGCAGATGTCATAGTTAACAGCTTACCGTGTTGTTTATGAAAATCTAATGTTTTTTGAATATCTATATCTCCTACACCATCCCCATAAGTTAACAAAAATGGTTGGTCCCCGATGAATTTCTTTGCTTTCTTAATCCTTGCTCCAGTCATTGCATGCTGTCCAGTATCAACAAGAGTTACTTTCCATGGTTCAGACTGATTAGTATGTATTTCCATTTGATTGTTAGACAAATCAATCGTCACATCACTTTGATGTAAAAAGTAGTTTGCGAAATATTCCTTAATATAGTAGCCCTTATAACCCAATAATATGACAAACTCATTTAGTCCATGATGAGAATAGGTTTTCATAATATGCCATAGTATGGGTTTCCCGCCGACCTCCACCATCGGTTTTGGCCTTATACTAGTTTCTTCGCTCAAACGAGTTCCAAAACCGCCCGCTAGAATAACAACTTTCATACATCTTCCATTTATCAAAAGGGTTAATTTGAACTTAATGTTTTATAAAGCTTTACGTATCTTTCAACAGCAATTTCTGAAGTAAATTTTTTTTGGAATATAGATCTGCCCGCGAGGCCCATCTTCAGAAGAGTGTTTTTATTTGAACACATTTTAACTATAGCTAAAGAAAGCTCATTAATGTTTCCTGGTTCAACCAAAATACCAGACACACCATCAACTACCTGTTCAGGCGTCCCGGCTAAAAGACTTGCAATCACAGGTTTACCAAGCCCCATTGCTTCGATGACGACATTAGGAAAATCCTCATATTCGATCGAAGGGAGTATCAGTACATCAATAAAAGACATGAAATTTACAATATGTTTTTCACGACCTACCAAAACACAATGATTAGACAAACCAAGGTTATTGATTAACAATCCAAGTTCATTAAGTAATGGACCTTCGCCTTCTATTAAAATCTTTATCTTATTGGACGCTTTAGGATCTTGCCTTATTATTTTCGATACTGATTCCAACAGTATTCGGTGTCCTTTATTTGGCTTTAGCATTGCGACAACACCAAAAACAATACCATTAAAATCTCTCAGACCTAGACGGCACTTAACCTCAGATGGTGTTTCAGAAGGATTAGAGAGTGAAATTCCATTATGTATTGCTTGGTATTTATGCCTTTTCAAGTTAAGAACGTTCTTTAATTTTACACTCGCCGCCTCAGACCCCGTAATAAACTGACTGACAGAATAAGCAACTAACTTGTCAAGTGGGAAATCAACTAGGCGACTAGGCCTTCTATAGTCCACTGCCATATTATTCACAACCATTATAATCGAAGGAACGTTGGCTAGTTTCGCACTGACAGCAGCTATGCGTGCCGAAGTTGATGATGGATACCCCGAATTATTAATGTGTATAATATCGGGACGAATACTCCTAAAAAGTCTGTAAAGCACAAAGATCTCAAACACAAAAAGAGGCAATAAAACCATGGCTCGGACTGTGAAGCCAAAAAATCGTGATATAAAATGTGGATGCCCTGGAATAAATTTAGTCCAATTAAGTGAACTTGGCGAACTTATGGGATAGGTCGTTGGGATATTTCCTACTCGCTCAATCAACCCAGCTTCATATTTTTTGGAATACACGTAACTAAAGCTAATATCAAAATTACTGGTGACTTCTAAAGATGAGAAAAAATTCACAAGCATATTCTCGGCCCCAGAAAAAAACCCGGCATGGGAGTGGTAATGTATTTTTTTCATATTTGAATTATAAAACCTTTCGTTCTTTTTAAAGTTATTTATCAGCAACAAAATTATTTATATTTTGATAGTGTAACAGAGTTATTTTCACCCCAGCCTCTAAGCTTAATTTTGGCTTCCAGTTTAGAAGATCATAGGCTACAGAGTTACTTGCATAATAGTCCATTGTTTCACATTCACCATAGGATTTAGCTCCAAAATTAATAAGATCGATTGATTCAGGTGTTATCAAATTAGCGATCATTTTAGCCACGTCTTTTATGTAAACCCCCTCTCCAGATGAAACATTCACTAAGCTAGCATTTAAAAACTTTACACTGCATGAGAGAATAATAGACTCAACCAAATCATCAACAAAAACAAAGTCCCTAGTTTGTTCGCCTAGTGTCATATCAAATTCGTGACCTTTCAATAAATTATTAATTAATGACGGAATGAACATGCCACTCGACTGACCTGGTCCATAAATTACTGATGGTCTAATAATTAAACATGGAAAACCAAAAGATCGTGAAAGCGATTGTAAAAACTGGGTAACTGAAAGTTTTGAACATCCATAAGAGCTATTTGGTAGTTCTCTTAGTTTTTCATTGAACGGTACGTTTTGCTGGCCATATTCTTCGCAACTACCAATTGAAATAAAAGATTTTAAATTTTTTAAATTTTTACATGATAAAATTAAATTAATTGAACCTCTTATATTATTTTTATAGCTACTCTTATAACCATAGTCTGAATTATTAAACTTTTCGCCTGCAAGGTGAATAACTATGTCTGGACTAATTTCCATAATAATTTTGTCAAGATATTCTTCATCAGACATATCAACAATATATTGTTTATTTATGAACGGATTTTTAATTTCTTTCGTTCGTCCTAAACCGACAACAGAACAACCTAAAAAACTTAGCTTTTTGCACAAATGGCGGCCTATAAATCCGTTGGCGCCTGTGACTAAAACAACACTATTACCAAAATTCATAATTAATAACCCACAAGTCAAAAAAATAATTTATGATTTTAAGCTTTCGAAACCCGATCACAAATTCATAAATCAAATTACAATGACGCTACACTTATCAATTTCGCCTCCATCTTCTGTTTTTCAATTTTGATGTAGTCAAAGTCAAGTGAAACTGGTTTGTTATAAATGTCTTTTAGACCCAGTCTAGAAAAGACACTATTCCTACCATCTTTAGACCTCTTTCCACCCTTGATATACATGCACTTTGAGCCAAATATTAGTCCTGCAGCACACGTATGAACTCTATCCGAAAAGACATATTTAGCTGATTTTAGTATCGACAGATAACCATAAGGTAGGTCAGAATAATACATATTTTCTCGTGAATAGACGAGTTTTGTACTCTTAAAAAACTTAACATTAGGAAAGTATGGAGAACTTTTTATCCTGACAATCGGAAAGCCTAACAGACTAGTCTGAACAGGTTGAAACATCCTTCTTTTTCCAACAGTCCACACACCACTCGTCCTAACAATTTCAGGATCGTGAAAATACGAAAAGTTAAATACAGAGTGTTCACTTCTCAATTTTATTGGAGAAATGGCATCATTAAGAAACATACTCGTACACAAACCGTCAAACACAACAGTATTGAGTTTATCTTTGTATAACTTGTAAGTTTCACTATCTCTTGTGAAAACAAAAGAAATATTGTATTGATTCAGGAAGTCACTAACAAGGTTAGCCTCCTCTTCAGTATAGAGCACTGATCCTGCAGAAATAAATGCAATGGATTGTCCGTTTTTTTCTGCATTATCAAATATAGTTTTATAAATTGTCTTTAAATTGCCCCCAAGAATTGGCCCTGAAATCACTAGCAAGTCTACTTCGAGTTTAGAAATTAATCCATAATCATTATTCAGAGAGTCCCAATATACTTGTGGTGGATCAGGGACAAATGAAACATTTTCATCTCCATAAACTTTCTTAAGAAGCCAAAGGGCACCTAAGTTATAAAATGCATTACCTATATTTGTCGACCATGAACCTCCAATATAACCAACTTTCATAGGTGCTCCCTAGTTATCTTTCTAATACTACACATGTTTTCCATTCAGCGATCCCCTTAACATAAACTTATGCACTTTACTTTTAGGTGGTTTTACAACCTTATGATAAAAAATATTTTATAACTAATTCCAATAAAAAACTCAATAGGGCTTGCTAATGCACCTCGTATTACCCACATCCACATAATAATAATAATTAGAACAGGCAGTTTTATTGCGATCCACGCTAACACGGTTTGAATAACTTTCCGCACAACTTGCACACTGCAATGTGTTAATCACGTCGATACAAAACATCCAAAAGCCTCAACTAAGGCAATTCAGCTTTAAGTTTATGACTTATCAGAGCCATTCTACAAAATTCTTGAGCCCACATATGCGTGGCATCTGGTGACGTCCGGCAATACCTATCTCTAAATACCCCGATTACCTTTTGTCTCTCAGTATCATTCCACCATGTCTCAACATCTCCATAGACACTATTGACAGCTTCTGCAGCAGCCTCTGGAGAATCAAAAAGAACCCCAACACTACGTAATAATTCAAAGTATTGTTCTGCTTCAGGTGAGAGCTTATTAGTCTCTGGGGACCAAAACAAGATTGTAGGCTTGTTTATTGCCAATGCCTCTACATAAGCAGTCGATAAATGGTCACAGACAAAGAGACGACAACTGCCAATGCTTTCTAAAAATGGCTTCTTAGGAGAGTCCAACCTCAGGTTGGGAAAGTATTCTTTAATTCTAGAGAGAACATTCCAACCATGATCCAACCAACCATCACCTAAAGGATGAGCACGAAGATATATAGCAGGTAATACTTTATTGGATAGAGAAAGTGCGAACCTTTTATGCCAAAGTAAATACTTTTGGTATAACTCAGGCGCCGTTAAAGGAAATCCAAACATAACATATCTTGGCACAACTGTTGTCGCCCATAAAATACCAACCTTTTCATTATTTGATTCGATTTTTTTAGAACCCATAAGTTTTGGCGCTGGCATAGGAATTATTGCTGAATGGCACCCTTCTCGATCCCAACCCCATGAATAATAATAATCGACAATTTTTGTTTCATGCTTAAGATTCGGCATGTCCAAACTCGTCCCATAGTTCCCACCATGAGCAGAACCAAGTAAAACTATCCCATTTTCCGCGCAATTTGCAGCCCAACACTTAAACACTTCATCACACCACCACGAATTTGCACTAAAAATCATCTTAGGTGAACTAGGGTATTTATTTATGCCAATATCAACAATCGATACATATCCTTCGATAAAGGACTTTGGCATGTCATCAAACAACATGCTAGAAAGACATTTAGAAAATATATCATTACCAAATTCCACCTTTTCTAATTCTTTTCGCAAGTTGTCATCGGCCTGATATTGCACATTCTGCTGCTTCATCCCTCTTGTTGTAAAAACTCCACCAAATAGCTTTACAAACAACCTAAGCTCTACAACCTTAGGGAAATAACTATTGCTAATCACGATTGGATGAGAAACAAGCTTAATAACCAAAAACCTATATACATCAGTAATTGTGCTAAATAGGTTTTGTTTCCAAGATCTAAATGGCACCGCTTTAAACTTATGGCTTGGCTCATGCTGAGCATCCTTTTCTGGAAACTTCTTACCAAGAAAACATAAAATTTTGGAATATATTTGGAGGTTATACATATCCTCCGAAAACCTACGATTAAACTCATTGGTATCTTGGGGCACTACAAACGATTTCTCTGAAAGTACCGTTGTAGTTAGTTCAGGAAATTCTTGTAAAGCACACATAATACGCTCAAATCTATCATAAACACCTGTTATATATCTATGTAACCACGGGCCAACCACTAATCGCCAATAACGCAAACTATACTGCGTTTTATGGATAGTATTTAAAGCCTCAGCAACAATGGGAAGTATTCGCTCATAAATATCATCAATACGGCGATATGTAATATGAGCTTCTTCTGCGTCATGCAAGTAGCTTTCTATTTGATGGCCATCTAATAAAGCCCAATATGACCGTCTATCAAACCGCAAGCACCATTCACCTAAGAACAATAGTGGTTGCTCGGGGTCCCAAAATTCTTCTAGCGAAGTTGTTACCAAAAAGTATTTATTTTTCATGATTAATTTTAAAGCTTTCTACACTACTTAAATCAGTAGATAACTACTCCTTCACTTCCAGTTCTTTAGGTTTTGTGGCGTGACATTATAGGCACTACTAATTTGTGACAGAATCTGTTCATTCTTTAATAGCTCAAGCACCAGTTTGGTCTTAAATACAGGACTATACGTTGTTCGTATTCTACTCATTTTTCTACCCGATTATTCAGCTTGGCTTAACTAAATCGAAATAAGAATTCACGAAAAGCTGTTCTGATTTCTATGGAAATTAATAAGTACGCCTCGTTCGTTATTCTATGGCAGGTTCTGGCGTTACTTGAGTGTTCGGTGTTTGGCTTGGAGGCTTTGGCATTGCTTTGATCCCATAGTTGTCAACCTGAAATATACATCATCCCAGACAACGAGTATATGGGCTCAGGTTGACACACAGCGATCTGTTGGCGCGAATACCCCGTCATTTTGATGAGAAAACGCCTAGTCGAGCTTTATCCTTCTTGAAACAGGCTTGATACGTGAATTTCACCAAATAAAACAGAGGCAAAGTGCAACCTTGTCTCTTATACCGTGGCCAGTTTTACTTGACCACTACAAGGCTATGGCCTGGCTACCCTATACAAATTGATCCATGGATTCTACTGTCGTTAAGTTCTCTATATCTACTATCGCTCTCTTGCTGCGATCTTGAACAAGTTCGGAATTTATTTCAGGCTCATTTTATATTGGAATGACACCGCCAGTTCAGACTCATTTCATGTTGGACAAGGCTGATATTGGGGGATAGGCCATTTATACTTTATTATGCTTATAATTTCTTAGCTACTACCAAATAATTCAAACATAATTTCTTATTTAAAAAGGTATTGTCTAAATGTAATGCTACATAGTTTAATATAGGCACCCAAAAAACTCTTTGCACTCGCCTAAAGCATCTAATAAGAACATGTTGATTCTCACAATTCCCATAAACCGAAACAATCATCATTTGAATCACAGCCGCAAAAGCACCCTCCAGTTCTGTGATTTCTAAAATCTCAAATCCTTTATCTTTAAATATTTTTTCTAAAGAGTAACGTGTAAATCTATGATAATCATACGGTTCAGCGTGACATTGCCACATAAGAGGTGCAGTAATAATGGCATTACCATCTTTCTTTAATAATCGATGAATTTCTGAAACATACTTATCCGTATCATAGACATGCTCTATAACCTGTGTTGATAACACAGTATCATAAGACTCTGATGGTAACTTTGTATCCGCACAATCCGCTAGAAGATCCGCTTGCGTTCGTTCACCATAATTCACTTCTGCTGTTGTCTGAAAATCAACGCCATAGTAAGAGCTTACACCATCCTTAAATAGCGGTTCATATGGCTTAACTCCGCACCCTAAATCGACCAAACTCCCTTTAGAATACCTATTCGCAACCTTAATCATTGCTTTTTTTATATTCTCTCGTGTAATTTTACAAGGATCAAAATAAGATACATTTAAAAAACCATCAAATCTTCGCAGATATAACTTGTAAAGTTTTTTTATCATAAGAAAACTACCTCTCTATATTCATTTGTTTTAATTCTACTACACCAGAAGACGAGAGCCTTTTTAGCGATAAACCAGTTAAGGATGAGGACTTTATGTCGGCGTACTGTTTTAACTTCTCGCTTCATCGGTTCTATTTTTGACCGCATTACTTTTGTTGCCCACTGGTCAATAAGTTTCCCTGCCCACGCGAGGGTAGCATAGTCCCATAGGTGTTGAATTCTTCCTTCAGTAGGCAGCCCCTTTACTTGCTTCATAAAGCTTTTGAAAAGCATAGCTTTCTCGCGACGCCCCACATATATAATAATGACAATCTTTCCTCTATTTGAAATCTCAGTAAAGGCGGGGATAAGTGATTCCTCTCATCAACAAAAAACCTACTGAAAAAGGTTGATTTGACGAAATCGAACTCACCAGTTAGAGCGTTCCTCCATAACTAAGCAGCGCCCAAAACAACTCCTATAGGGTTATATTTTAACCACATCGGGTTTATAGCCAATACAGAGAAGTCCAATCAATATTTTTCGACGTACTGTTCATAGCTTCCCTCAAAAACAATAGAGCCTTTATCCAAAACAATAATGGCATCACAAAATTGCAATGAACTAATACGATGAGCAATCATGATCAATGTCAGATCTTTATGTAAACTTTCCAGCGATTTTATTACGTCTCTTTCGGTTTGACTATCTAGTGCACTTGTAGCCTCGTCAAGGAAAAGAACTTCAAAGTTTCTATATAAGGCTCTTGCAATACCTATTCTTTGTTTCTGGCCACCTGATAATTTAATCCCACCCTCGCCAACGATAGTATCGTAACCAAGAGGTTCATCTTCAATATAAGAAGAGATTTGAGCACAAAATGCAGACGCTTTAACTCTATCAATATCAATTTCAACTTTTGGTATCCCAAACGCTATATTCTCCATAATCGTCGCATCTATAAGGAATATATCCTGAGGCACATGTGCAATATTTTTTTGCCATGCCTTACTATGCTCTTGTCTAAGGTCTTGATTATCAATCTTTAGTCCACCGTCATAAGGCTGGATAAGACACATCAACAAGTCTAACAATGTACTTTTACCGCTACCTGTAGACCCTACAATACCAATTGATTTACCTTTTTCAATTGATAGATTTATATTTTTCAAGATAAGCCTATCGTCGCCTTTATGCTTAAAAGACACACCTTTCATACTCATATTATTATAGAAAGGTATTTGATTAGATTCATCAATATCACTTATATCAATTGCAGAATCAAGTAAACTCACGACATCAAGTAATTGAATTTGGTTACCCTTAATAACAGACCAATTCCCGTATATTTGTTGCAATAAAGGTAATAATCTTTGGGCGCCTAAAGCGAGAGCGCCCATTGTTGGAAGTACCGAAGAAGAGCCATCACTATTAGCGCTTAAAATGTATGAAATTACTGCTATCATCACTATGCCAAGGGACTCCATAACGAACCTTGGCGCTTGATTGATAAATGAGTTCTCACCTCGTGATCTTTGCAAACTACGGACAGATTTATCATACTCGCTAGAGAAAACATTCTGAAGGTTACCTATAATCACATCGCGTATTGAACCTAATGCTTCTTGTATGATCCGAATACCATTAGATTGTTCACACGCTTGTTTTTTACTATTATTTCTAAGTCTTTTTCGTGAAAACCAAGCAATTAAGAAATATAAAGAGCCAAACACCAACATGACTATTATTGCAACCTTGGGATCAATGAATAGTAATGTGGCCAAAATAGACAAAAACAGAATAGATGCAGTTATGATAATTACAAAAGATATTAGCACCCCTGTTGCAGCGTTTACTTTTTGGGTAATTCCACTAATTATCTCACTACCATTTCTATCAATATGAGTTGAATATGGCTGATTTAGTGAAACTTTGAATACTTTAGTACTTAAATCTGCCCCAGTAGAATTACCAATTTTAATACTTACCCAAAGTAAAATAACTCTCATGGCTCCTGCCGTTATAGCGGCAACTAAAAATATGATTGTTAAGGGTAGCAGCATCTCTTCAGGTTGATATATGCCTAGTAATTCTGCATTAGCAGACACTATGTCGTAAGAAAATATTTCACTTGGATTTACCAAAATCGCAATAAAAGGAACAACTGCAGAAAGGCTTACAATTTCTGCCACAGCGCCAACAATAGTTAATATAAGAAGCATGATATATTGATATTTTCTTCGCTCACCAATATGATTTATTATCCCAGATAACAGGTGGGTTATATTTTCTTTTTGTAATTTTTTAGTCTTCATTTTGAAAAATTTCATAACGATTATTTAATGAGTCTAACTCTATAAGGCTTTCTTTAGAGACCACTTGACTATTTTCTTTATAGATAGGTTGACTATTGGTATGTTCAAAATATGAAATAGACGGAATTGTTGTTCCATTATATGTTTCATCAATAGTTATTGTATTTATATTTACACGACCTCTTAAAGAGCTTAATAATTTATCGCCGCCTAAACCACTTAAATCCTTATCATCCCCTTCACCAAATTCAAAAAAATGGCCAACCTTCTGCGGTGTAGAAGTGTAGTCACACCCTACTAATGTAATGTTTTTAAATCCCATATAAAGAGCGGTGCCAATCATTCCTGGCATTGACCCAGCCATCGTAGAAAATATGCCATCCATTTGATTCTCAACATTGCTGCTATTAGCCTGCCCGAAGTGATACACGTAGTTAATATTTTTACCTTGAATACCAAAATAATTACTTAAACTTGTAAAGTATTCAACATCTGGATGATTCTTTATATTTTTCCTATAAAAACGTCCTATTTTATTTTTTTCATATTTTTTAGCATATGGATTTTTCCAAAAATTATAAAAGAACAATGGGTGTCCAACATAATAATATTTGAGATTGATATGATTAATGTCGACGTGCGTCAATAAAGATCCACAACCTATGGAAACCCTGTCATTAAACATCTTCAAATCAAAGTACTTTAATGATGCGCCATTACCAAAAATATAACAACTTTCCCCCTTATGTATATCTTTAAATTTAACATTCTGTTCTAGCACTTTAGAAAAAAGCTTAAATAATATTTTGTTCGATGGGTTCATCATAGCTGCCAGTTTCTTGGGTTGGTCCAAGGTTTTGATAAATGAGAAACTTCATTAATTGTAGAAATTAACTGTTTGTCTAATTGTATATTAAAAGAGCTTAAGTTTTCCTTGAGCTTATCGGTAGAAACCGTCCCAATAATTATCTGATTAATATTTTTAAGGGATGAAAAATAAGCAATTGAAAGCTGCTGAATAGTTAACCCAAAACTAGAACATAATACACCAATCCTATTTAATAAAGCTAACAATTCCATATGCTCTTTAACACTCTCCCTCGCCCATTGTTCATTTAACAGAATACCCTGAAGAAAAATAGACCTTACAGAAACTTTCATAGTAGACTCATGCTCACAAACAATACGATAAAAAGAAGTATCTAAAATATTAGCTGGGATCTGAACCCAATCAAAAATACCGCAGTCTAATGTGTAACTTAACTCTTCTACTGAATAAACAGAAGTGCCTACCTCTTTAATAAGATTATTATCTTTTAATAATTTAATCCCTTTATGCACATGCTTATCAGAAATAATTTCAAGCTGATTTTGATGTAAATAACATATATCGATATTAGTCTTTAGCTTTTGAATCGACGTGGTGATTGAGTTAAGCATTATTTCTGGTGTTTTGGATGTACTTGGCTCTAAATCATCTATTTTAGTACAAACAATAGGTTTGCTGTTACAGCGCGTTAAAGCTTCTCCAATTAATTCCTCACTATTTCCGTACCTTGGAGAAGTATCTATAAACTTTATGCCAAGATCTAACGACTTTAAGATAAAATCAATTGGATCATCTAACGGACTCTCATCCGAAAAGCCATATTCTGGGATTCCTAATTTAGCAGTTCCAAGAGCTAACTTATTACCTCTCAGCATTTAATTTCTCTGCTTTATTAAAGTCTGACTGACTATCTATATCGATCATATCATCATGATTAATAATCAATGGGTATACGCAATCTCCAGAAATAGAGCCATTAATAATTGTTTCCCTACGAATAACTTCAATATCTCCCGTTTGAAAATAAACCTCCGGTAGTTCCTGTCTTGGAATATTATATGGCTCTCTCTCATTATCAATAAAGCCTGAAATACTGCCATCGTTATGTTGCTTCCATGCACGATAGGGATGTTCTTTAATTTTAGCCATACTTCGCACTGAGGATGCGTTTGGATGACCTTCTAGGATTTCAATCGCTTTTTCAATTAGACCAATCGGTCGCATCGGTGAGGTTGGCCTAAGCAAAATATAAAAATCAAAAAATTGGCCCTGAGCTTCAAAAAAATCTAAAGCGTGCCTCATAACCGGATAATCTCTAGTGTCGTCTTGTGCAAACTCATCTGGACGCTTAAACGGAACTGAAGCGCCACAGCTCTTAGCAACATCAGCAATTTTTTCTGAATCAGTTGAGACAACCGTAGTTGTCACTACCTTTGACTTTAAGGAATAGTCAACTGAGTAACACAGTAAAGGCTTTCCATCTAACGATAAGATATTTTTGTTGGGTAAAGACTTACTACCACCTCTTGCAGGTATTATTGTGACTACTTTCATTTTAGATTTTATGTGACATTCCTCTATTTTATCAATACATTTAAATAGTTTGTTTTTAATACATGTCTTTTTTGTTTCTAAGTTAGTTACTTTCTCTTTAGTAATAAATGAACTTCGGAGGAAGCATGCTTTTTATCTAACTCAAGCTGCATAGAATCAATTAATGGCAAAAGCATTTCTTTCAATGAGTTGATTAGTTCTCCGGAACAATTTTTGTTTTCTATATCAACAAAAATATGACGGTAAAGGTCCACTATATCAGTGCCAAACCACCATTCTGTCAATATATCAAAGCCAAACTCTTTTGCAAGATACTCTAAAGACTTTTGGGTATAAAGGTGAGTATGTCCACCATGTAA
>Ga0105354_1001942_pt1 | contig 12584 bp, 7 predicted proteins | sample GOMGulsemesocosm_FD_83658 | JGI IMG/M metagenome (GOLD analysis project Ga0105354, IMG submission 83658) | Methane-oxidizing microbial communities from mesocosms in the Gulf of Mexico - GOM9B Gulf of Mexico | ecosystem: Environmental > Aquatic > Marine > Cold seeps | place: USA: Gulf of America...
CATCCATAAACAGATGATCAAAGGCGGCGAAATCCTTTTTGACTAGTCCCACTAACAATACCGGAAAACGGGTAACGCTATGCACCATTAACACACATTGCTTGCGCCCTATCGTGAATAAATTACCATGCCAGCCAGACAATGGATTATCCTCAATAACAAACTCCATGTTTTGCAATAATTGATGACCCTCAGGCAACAGGCCGTCAGTTAGTGTTGGTAACTTATCGAGGAGTGTTTTGGTGCTATAACAGGTAATCATTATTCTTTAGTCTCAATTATTATTGTGTAGGTTAAAAATTCACTTATTATACAAATCTAAGCCGTAAATAGCGGCCTAAATAATGTCTGAAATAGGTCGGTATCAATGCGCGACATCATCGACGATAATTGCCTAGTTGTTATCACGCTATGTGTGCAAACGAATTAAACTTACAAAAATAAAACGAGAGACACTGTCTCTCGTTTTAGTGTTAGCAGATTCAAGACTCACTGCGTCTCGAATTGCTTGTTAAAAATTCTGTGTCAAGCTCACTAATTAATCCATCAACTACATCGCTTCTTTCTGCTTTAAACTTACGCCCTTTTCATCAAGCCAATAATCGGGCCCGCTACAGGGATAACCTAACAAGATTGCGGCTGCTTGGGACGGACTACTAAATAGGTGATCTTCTTGTAAAATCAACTTACCATTGGTTGGAGTTAGTTTACCTTTTTCAATTAGCGCGCTTCTTACTTTGGCGTAACCTTTAGACAAACTGGGGTTTATTTCCATTGCTGCTTCTGCGCCAGCAAGCACAACAAAACCTTCATCAGTTTGAATGCCCTTTGCATTAAATTTCTTGGCTTTTAATTCAAAGGTTGTTATCTCTCCAACGGCTTCAATTTGCTCTTTTGTTACTTCATTGACTTTCACCAAAGGCTCTAACAAACGATAACCAAGCGAGCCTATCAGAATACGAATATTGCCAATGAATTCTTCCATTACATCACGATCACCTCTGGGTAATACCGCTTGAGGCGGCTGGTTTCCATTGAGTAATTCATATCTATTGGCTTGATTGGTTAAAGCTACAAGGCGAGATTCAAGGTATTTAACATGAGCTTTGGTTAAGTTTTCATCTTTATTGGTGAAACAAACCACTTCATTCCAAAAGTCTTTACCAGGCAAGTGTTGCTGCACGCGACTAGCCACTTGCTCAGCCTCACCAATATAAACAGCGTCGTTGCCTGTCTCTTCATTCACGCCAAACAGAAAGTAGACACCGGGTTTCAGGCTCTCTTCCCATTCCCGAAGTTCTTTAACTTTGCTTCTTGGAACACTTAATGCCTGACCTGTCCAGCCCATGATTTCAGCATGACGAATGCCAGTGACTGAACCATCGGCTAGGTATATCTTTATTTGGCGACCTTTATTCATGTTTTTCCTTAAATCACGCTATTGGCTTTATAATTTTTGAGTGTCTCAAATTAATGTAGCTAAATTAACTTAATAGTTTTTGTTTCATATACCGTAAATAATATGAAAACATATCGGATAGTTTAGTTTCCGGTACGGCAATATGGCTTGCCCAGTTTTGGGCGCAATTATCTCTAATATCATTAACTGACATATCATCTGATTTTTTAGGAAGACGTGTTTGTAAGTTACGTTGTAAACCTAGGTCAATATAGTTGTAAAGCGAGTCCGTTAACGCACTGCTCAATACGACTTCTTTGATGTCTTTAGCCCCAACAATATATCGAGCGTCTGAATATAAAGACGACAGTAACAGAATGGCAGCATGATCCATTTCTGAATCAAAGTCAGTGAATTGTTCACTCATCTCACTGAGTTGATGGTCGGGCATCATTAATGATTCATGTAAATTGTATTCAAAATTTTCCCCATCATAATTCTTTAACCCAAGTTCTTTTAGATAAGACTGAGTTTGTTTAAATGCGGTTGTTAACTTTCCAAAGTGATAACCATTCATTTCTGATTGAATGGTTAAGCTGCGACATACATTGTCGACTATCTCTAAAAGAGTTCGGTTAGTACCCGTTGTGATAATTGAATGACCACAAAATATCGGTTGGATGGCTTGAATAAAATAAAGAGAATTGGAGCCAATAATTGGTTCATATAACCAATGTAAAACAGGTTTTACTTCATCTATATTATGTAGTAACACACTAAAATCAAACTCTGTTTCATTATTGCTATTGAGTTTAGGTATATTAGGGTAATTTACCCACCCTGCCGCTGTTTTTCGTTTAACTTGCCAGATATCACCATCAGTAAAGACACAAAATTCAGCTTGAATAGAATCAGCACTAGCATAACTAATCGCCTGTTTCATATGGTCTTTATTTTTATCGTAACCTGCTTGTCTTTTACATTCGATAACAATAAATGGTTTATTGTCGTGATTAATCACGATATCAATGTAACCTCTGCGAGTTCCGTATTGGACTGTTTTCTCTACTTCAATTTGATTTATGGAATAACCATAAAAACGCATTAACTCAAATAAAACCCATTGGCGTACAATTTCTTCTGGTCCAGTGTTCCTGCCAAAAAGGTAGCAATTTTCTGGAACACGATAGAAAGCTTTATGTTGCATTTAAAGACCCAATTTACCATCTGACTTACACAACACCTTAATCATCATCTCTTCATGCGCATTAATATTTTCAATACCTTGCTTTGATGTTGTCCAATCTTGATAACTCATCATAAACGCCTGCTTTAAACTTTCTGTACGGCCTTTTTCAGCGTAATACTTCTTTTTATCATCGGGCGAGTAATTACTAAGTTTAGAGTTACTGCTTGGGCTTATCAGGCAAAGGTTACCAAAGCGATCCACATTATCCATTGGTGCTTCTCCCCAAGGATTAGTTTGAGGAAAATAGTGTTCAACCGAAGTGCGAAACGAAAACTCAAATACTGCGTAGCGTTCTTTAATGTACGGTATATCAAGCTGATTATCACTTTCAGTAAAATCAGCATTACTGCGCAGCTGCTGCCACAGCAAGTAGTCTAAACGATTGAATACAAAGTTATGTACTGAAGTTCCGGTATGTAATAAAGGTTCATTAACGCTTTTGTTCTTAGGGCTACTATCACCGCCAAAAATCAGGCTATTATAGCTTTCCGTCTCATCGTTACCATATAGGTTATAGAAAAAGTTATCGCTCAGTTGTTCAAGCGAAGCTAAATACTCATCCCCTGCGACATTAATTTCATTACTGGTTGTTAACCCGAGCAAAGCTTTTAAAGCGCCACTAAGCCAATTTTTGTAAACCATGGTTGGGTATGAAACATGAAACATCGATAAGAGCATGATCAACTGATTGTTAATGTTTTCATCTTCGTCTTTACCAACCGAGTTGATATAGCTGAAACTTTTCTTTTGATTATTTGTGTAAGGCTCTACAGATAACAAACTCCACTTTTCATCAAAGTCTCGTTTAATAATGTATTTATCAAACAACATACGACATTTTAGCAATTGTATAACAAACACTGTTGGATCAATGTTGAGTTTGTTATCTTTATTGGCAAATATATCGAGTAAGCGTTTATCATCTAGCGGTACTTCAGTATTGTTATTAACGAGCAGCACTTGCAGCAAAAAGTTTGGAAAGTCTATCACCGAACTAAATCGCTCATCCCTTTCTGTTTCTTCATGGTTTACATCGCTGCTAGCGCTGTACTGTCGCTTAGTAATTATTTCACTCAGAAACATGCCATCTGAGCTATTTTTAGACTCAACAAAACATGCTTTTATGGTTTCAAAGCTTGATGGACACCTTGACCATTTTCCGCCAAATATGTCATTTCTAATAGGTTTATCAAAACCTAACTGCACGTATCTGTGCATGTCAGCGCAAGCGTCCCAAATAGAAGAGAAACAAGATTGTGAGGCTACATCATCTTTATATGTAGCCATCAAGCGCGCTTTTAACACTTCGTGTTTTTCTAATTGCTCACCACGATTATTCATTATTTCAAAATAATGATTTAAGTCAGTTTTTTCAGGTACTTTTACACGTAATATTTTTACTTGGTTAAATAAATATTGACTAAAAACCGTAAGGTCAATTTCTTCTTTTTTAATATAACGTTCAGCAATCTTATATGCTGAAACCATGACAGGTTCTTCTAACTCTGCATTAGGTTTATTGTCGTATAACCCAGCCAGTGTACTTTCCGATTTGGGTCTACTATCGAAGTGCAAGTTATTTGCCGTCTGTTTATTATTTACGATTGGCGTGACTTCACTATTTTTCAATACCGCTAATAAAATGCTCAACGTAGTGTGACGTTGTTGCCCATCAATGGTTTCATAACTTCCGTTGTCGCGTAAATGCACCACAAGACTGCCAATAAAGTAATCGCTTTTCGCTTTCTTTTTATCTTCACCTTCATTTTCTTTATTAAGTAATGCAGCATCATAAATATCTTGGATTAACTGCTCAACTTCAGTTGCGCCCCAAGCATAATTACGTTGATAAATAGGGATGACATAACGCTCATCAGAATTGAAAAGTTCAGCAATATTTAACTCTTTTAGATCGTCGTTATTAGCGTTATTGTTGCTCATCTTATTTCTTCTCATCTTGTTCAACACTTAAATAACCTAAATCAACAAACTTGTCTGCCACAGCTTTAGCATTGTTGAATTTAACCGAAGTTAACGCGGGTATATTTGTACTTAAAACTTGTTTGGGATGAATGGCTTTATTAATTGTTTTGAATAAACCTTTTGACGACCTAGCGTGATTATCAACAGACTCAATACCAATGCGTTGAAGCTCTAACCGCAAACGATAGCTCCATATAAAACAAAAGTTTGCAGCTTTCTCTAATTCAATGTCACCAAACTTATCGTAATAATACATAACAACGCATACAAATAAGTTATTAACGTATCGGTCGCCTTTCCTGCCGCTGCCTTTATAGTCCGTATTATTTTTTAGCATTTGAGCTAATGGCGCATTTTCAGCTGTGAATAATTGATAATATAAATTAATGTAATGCTGTATATAATCAAAAAATCGTTTACCGTTAATCATGACTTGGTCAACTTGAAACGGGTAATGTTTGTGCTGCTTATCACATTGCCTGTTTGGATCATTGTTATAACTATCAACGTTATAATTAAGCGCCAGCATCGACTCAACATACCGATAGTTTTCTGTATCTAGGTTGACGCCTTTAAACACTTCAATGTTATGACGGCTAAATTGAATACCGCAGTCACCGTCAGTCCAGCGCCGCATTCTAAATAACAGTTCACCCATTATCGTATGCAAGCTTGGCATGTGGTTATCAGGATTAACGCCCTTTTCCCATGCTTCTACATAGGTTAAACGTTCGGCTTCATTGGTGCCGTGCATCATTTCACGCAGATGATAGGCTTTAAGTAGGTCGTAGGGAGCAAGCGCTTTACCGCGCGCGTTTTGAGAATCAAAAAATTGAAAGGCTTCACTTAAGTTATCTAAAGTAACCGTAATGAGTTCGCACTTATGTAAAATAAAATCGAGCAACGTCAACAGCTCGATTTTTTCAAATGAAGTTAATCGACTTTCTATTACTTTGGCATTGTGCTGTAGATTATTAATGCTAATACTTGACGTAAATCGATGAGATAATAGCTTTGCTTCAAAGGCTTTACTCTTGCCTTTAAGTAAATCATCAATCACAGCGCACAATAGCGTTAACGTTAATAGTCGTTGCTGACCATCAACAATTGATAATTCGCCTTTTGATACCTGTTCACATTTTAATGTACCTTCACCTTCCTGTGCATCATACAAAACGACAGTTCCTAAGCGATAGCAAGATTTCACCTGATGATGAATAATATCATCGAGTAATTGATTCACATGCTTCGCTCGCCATTTATAAGGTCGCTGATACGTGGGTATAACCAACGGTTGCTTTAATACGTTAGCAACCGATAAAACTTGAGGTAATATTTTTGTCATTTAACGTCCATGTTCTTCACTAAATCAATCGTTAAAAATCGTTACTTTTAAACCGTTATGTATTAGTTTCTAAAGCATTGGTAACAACAGCATCGGCGAGGTGAAGTTGCGTGGTTTGGGCGTCAGCTAGGCGTGCTTTCAGTTGGTCACATAACGCCATGAGTTCATCGACTTTTGCGACGATGCGGTGTTGTTCGGGTAGTGGTGGAACTGAAACAATCATACTCTTCATTAAAGTACCATTTACGTTCGCCTGCCCGCATTGTTGCTTAACATGTGGATCAATCTGCGTACGCCTAAATACAGGTGTATTCATTGATAATGTTAAGTACTGTGGTGTAATGCTTTCAAAATGACAACGAATACGAATTAAATACGAAGCAAACGTATAACTACCACTATCACCTTCAAACATGCCTGTTTTACCAACAAGCTCGGCACTATTTGTCCTGTTATATAGAACATCACCGTATTCTAGAAACAAGTTTGGCAAATCATCAATTGATAATGGCACAACCTTCTGCCCCCCATGAAGCACCTTACCTGATTGAATATCACCCATTTTTAACACAGGAACACCATCAGCACCCTCAAATGCTTTTTGTGATGTTCCGTATTCGGTGAATAACGATGCATCTACAATACGACTAAACTCCCAATTACTCGGCAATTCAAACGGTTTTTCTTCATCTTTGATTGCGGGTAGTGGCTTTTGTTTTTTAATTTTCTTATCGGCGATGAGCTGGGCTTTTTCTTGGGCTATTTTTTCAAGTAGTACGCTTGCGGGTTCGTCGCTTGGATTTTGTGGGACGAGTTTGCCCATGACGGCTAGCTGTAAGATTGTTTGTTTTAGTTGCTCGATGCTGTCTTCGGTGGTGAATAGGACATCGAAGTGGTCTGCGATGCGTTGCCAGTTTTGTTGAAATGTCTCGGCTATATTAGCTACATCGTTAGTGTTCGGGTTAATCGTCGTAGCGGTTAAGGTTGCTAACAACTCTTTTACCAACACTTTATGAGCTGTTATGCTTTGATCGGTTTGTTGTTCTAATTGATCACACAATGCCATCAGTTCATCAACTTTAGCGACTATGCGGTGTTGTTCGGCAAGAGGTGGGACTATTAAAATACTTTCATTAGCGCGAACAATAGTTAATGTATGAACTGTCGTACCCATACTCTTACTATGAATCGTTTTATTCCAATATGGTGAAGTACAAAATAATTTTAAATAATCAGCATCAAAATTAAAGTAGTTTTTAAAAATCAAAACGCTAGCATCTTTAAAGTAAAATTTATCATCATGTTTAACAATATAAGGAACGCCGATAGTTCCGACTCCAGTTATCATTATATCGTTTGTATCAGGTGAGATACCTTCATCAGATAGTTTTTTAAATAACGAATCACTTATGAAAAGATCATCAATAGCGCTTCCAGTCTTAGCCAGCTGTACGATCTCTCTAGCTCTATAAAACGGAACGCCTTTATCTTGCCAATCTTTTTTATTAACTCGGCTGCTTGAAGTGATAACACCAATAGCTCCTAATCGAGCAACCCCCCAACCATTAGGTAATTCAAAAGGTGTTTCTTCTTTAGTGATTTTTGGCAGTAACTTTTGTTTTTTTATCTTTTTATCCGCAATAAGCTGTGCTTTTTGTTCCGCTATTTTTTCAAGTAATACACTAGCATGTTCATCTTTCGGATCTTGTGGTACTAATTTACCGCGCACGGCTAATTCTAAAATTAATTCACGTAATTTTTTAACGCCTGTTAACTCAATTTTCTTTGAACTACCACGTCCCTGAGAATTACGTTTTTTAATAGCACTAGTCCAGACATCTATGCTGTCATTTATGAGTTTGTTAACATCTGTCATGCCTATTGCTCCTTGTTAGTATTACTATCACTAAGAGCGCTAGACAAAATACCTTTAAGCTGGTCACGCAACACTTGAATACCATCTTGCTGTTTTGCGTAATCGGCCAAAAGTTCTTGTGGGTCATGACTAATGACTTCGCCCACATGTGGGTTTTTAATGTCAAGGTTGAAGTTACGGGCAATAATATCGTCAATGCTTACTTGCCATGCTTGTTCGGTTTCTACACGTGTTGCAAAGCCGTCTGCCTCGTTGCCCCACCAGTCAATCTCGGTTTGAAATTCTTCAAACTTCATGGGTTTGGTTTTGTTGTAGTTTTTAACACCTGCTGGGTATGGATGTTCGTAAAACCATACTTTCTTCGTGGGTGTGCCTTTGGTGAAAAACAGTATGTTGGTTTTAATGCCTGTATACGGGTTAAACACGCCATTAGGTAAACGTACGATGGTGTGTAAGTTACATTCTTCAGTGAGTAGTTTTTTAATTTTGGTTTTAACGCCTTCACCAAACAATATGCCGTCTGGCAAAACGACAGCGGCACGACCACCTGCTTTACTACTCTCTTTGCTAGAACCTTCGGTAGGTGCGGCTAATAATTCAATAATGAGCTGTAAAAATAAGTCAGCGGTTTCACGGGTGCGAGTATCGCTTGGAAAGTTCTTTTCGATGCCGTCTTCTTCGGTGCCACCAAATGGTGGGTTGGTGACGATAACGTCTATTTCATCGTCCCAGCTTGAAAGTGGTTTGTTTAGGGTATTTCCGTGTTTAACTTGTACGGGCACTTCAATGCCATGTAATAACATATTGGTGGTACATAACAGGTGCGGTAATTGCTTTTTCTCAACGCCGTGTATTTGTTTTTGTAGGGTTTGGTGATCGGATGCGGTTTTAACGTAGTTGTTTTTAACATGGTCAAACGAACACGCTAAAAATCCGCCAGTTCCACAGGCAGGATCCATAATGCTTTCGCCCAATTGTGGATCCATACGGTCGACAATAAATTTGGTAATGGCACGTGGGGTGTAAAATTCCCCTGCGTTACCTGCGCTTTGCAAGTCTTTTAATATTTGCTCGTATAAATCACCAAAAAGGTGACGTTCGTTTGAATCGGTAAAATCTATTTCGTTTAGCTTATTGATAACTTGGCGCAGCAGCGTGCCGTTTTTCATGTAGTTGAACGCATCACTAAAGGCTGCTTTAACAACAAAACCACGTGGATTAAGATTAATAGGCGCTGTTAGGTTTTTAAGGCTAATGAATAGTTTGTCGTTAACAAACTCAAGTAGCTCGTCACCCGTTATGCCTTCATTGTCTGCCGCCCAATTACGCCATAAAAATTCAGTCGGAATCGGCTCTTGATAGTTGTCTTGTTCAAATTCTAATGCTTCTTCTTGTGCGTCGAATATTTTTAAGAAGAGTAACCAAGACATTTGACCTAGGCGCTGTGCGTCGCCGTCTACACCAGCGTCTTTACGCATGATGTCTTGAATGGATTTGATTGCTGAGCTAATTGACATGAGTTATCTACTTCTATTTTTTATTGAATATTTGAAACAGCCTATTTATCGATTAAATTTATTCGATAAATAGGCTGTCAATATATATTTGGTTTACGTTAGGTTAACTGGCTTTATCTGCTGTGGTATAAAGCTGAGTTTCTAAATCGGTTATAGCTTGATCATACCCTTTTCGGTCACCAAAGGCTTGCTTTGCAATCTCCATTGGCTTACCCATTTGGTCAAACGGTTGAACTTTGAGCACATGAATGTTTTCTATTTCTCTTACGCCTGCATCGGCATATTTATCAAGCAATGCATTTAGCACTGTTTGTGCTTGCGTTGTGTATTTAGTAAAGTAATTACGCTTTTTAACGTTGTTAGCTCGCTCTTTTCGCGTTAACGGTGGTTGGTCGAATGCAATATGACAAATAAGGTCAAACGGGTCTAACTCTTTGCTTATGTCATCTTCAAGTGCTTGCCAGATAACGCCTTCGTTGGCGAGTTCGTCAATAATGGTTTGTTTGCGCTCGGCATCGTTCCATTTACGCGTGAAATCGTCGAGTGAGGTAAACTGCTTTTTAATGGTTTTACGGGTGTAATCTTTAAACGATTCTGTGACTAGTTTGCCATCGCTGTCGTAATATTGGACACGTTCAGCCATTTTTTTAACCGTAACGTTTGATACTTGAAATTTGATGAAGCGTTTTTCGCCTTCGTCGTCGCCCCAATCAGGCGTAATTTCGCCATCAGCCGCTTTTGTTTCGTAATCTTGCTCGGGCTCATTGATACTTTGTGAATTAGCGTTTTCACCATTATCTAACTCGTTATCTTCTTGTTCACTTTCCTGATCGCCCGTAAGAATGCTGTCATCTTCACCACTAATAATATCATCAGGGGTTGTGACCATCACTTTTTCTGGCGTTCCGTCAAAACGTTCATCGGCAAAGAGTTCTGTCGCTTTTTTAAAGTCGAGAATGGTAAACCAAAGCTTGCCGTGTTTATCGTCTATGCGTGTACCACGTCCAATAACTTGTTTGAATTTAGTCATTGATTGGATGTTTTGATCCAGTACTACTAACTTGCAGGTTTTAGCATCAACACCAGTGCTCATTAGCTCTGAGGTTGTCGCAATAACAGGATAGGCTTTTTTAGGGTTAATAAAATTGTCGAGCTGTGCTTTACCGAGTTCGTCATCACCCGTTATTTTCATGATGTATTTGTCGTTTTTAGCCACTTGCTCAGGGTTTAGATTAACAAGCGCACGGCGCATTCTGTCGGCATGGTCGATATCGTTACAAAAAACGATAGTCTTTGCCATTGGGTCGGTGCGTTGTAAATAGCTGGTAATAGTTTGGGCGACTAATTCGGTACGGTTTTTAATAACGATGGTGCGATCAAAGTCTTTAATGTTGTAGATGCGATCTTCTATTTCTTCTCCGTTGTCATCCACTTGACCTTTTTCTGGTCGCCAGCCTTGCCCGTCAATATCAAGGTCAACACGCACTACTTTGTATGGTGATAAGAATCCATCGTCGATACCTTCTTTTAATGAGTAGGTATAAACAGGTTCGCCGAAATAGTCGATGTTTGATACTTCATCGGTTTCTTTGGGGGTTGCGGTTAAGCCTATTTGTGTCGCTGAATGAAAGTAGTCTAGGATTTCACGCCAAGCGCTGTCATCAGCGGCACTTCCACGATGGCACTCGTCAATGATAATAAGGTCAAAAAAGTTTGGATCAACTTGCTTAAACGCTTTTTGACTTTCTTCGGGGCCTGTTAGTGCTTGATATAACGATAAATGAATTTCGTAGGCAGGATCTACTGTGCGCCCTGAAATCTTGGTCATCGCTTGACCAAACGGTTGAAAATCATTAATACGTGTTTGATCAACTAATATGTTTCGATCTGCTAGAAATAAGATGCGTTTTTTCTGGCGTGACTTCCATAAGCGCCAAATAATTTGAAAGGCTGTATAAGTCTTACCCGTGCCTGTTGCCATAACGAGCAACATACGGTTTTTACCTTCAGATACGGCTTCTATGGTTTTATTAATCGCTTGTAGTTGATAATAGCGCGGCGCTTTACCACTGCCGTCATCATGGTAATCTTGTGTTATTAGAGGTAATTGTTCTTCTTTAAATCCACGAAATGCGGTGTATTTATCCCATAGTGTTTGCGGTGACGGAAAATCTTCGAGGCTGATGTGTGTTTCAAGCTGGACTAAATTAGTTTTGTCATGAAATATAAAACCATCACCATTAGATGCAAAAATAAAAGGCACTTCAAGTAAGCGAGCATAATCAAGCCCTTGTTGCATACCTTTGCCAATTTCATGTTTATTCGCTTTAGCTTCTATAACAGCAAGGGGAATATTGGGCTTATGATATAAAACAATGTCTGCAGATTTAACCGTGGTGCGCACACCTAACTGACCACGAACAATAACTTTACCATCTCGTAATTTAACTTCTTGACGGATTTGAGTCATTAAATTCCAGCCAGAATTTTGAACGGCAGGCATGATGAATTTGGTGATTATATCTGTTTCGCTGAGTTTTCTTTTATCCATGAAGCGCTATTAACCTCTTTGCTTATCCATTTGCATTACAGACACTATGGTATGTCTCTAAATTGAACCAAAAACATGAAATAAAACATTATGTTTAAGTTATTCATTAATATTGAGAATATTAAACTATTCATACAGCTAATCCACAATTATTTATAATAAAGGTATACATGTAGATGAATTAAAAATAATGAATAACCAACTTGGCTATCTTGACGAGACAACTAAACAAGTAATACTTATTGTGTTGTTCAATCTAATATTTAGTGGCTATTTTATATAGCTAACATTTCCTTATCATGATGCTGTAATCGCCATGAAGCATACTAGCGTTGTATGCTAGGCGCATTAATACCAAGCAATGAGCACTGTGGGTTAGTGCCCATTGCTAAAATATCCATTAATCACCTTTGTATTGACTCTAAATTGTAAATTTTAATGAAGTAATTGAATAATAATGAGCTTGGGGCGACATTAGTTAGAAAAATAAAGATCAATCTCTTATCAAACACCGCATTTGCCGTTACAATTGCGTTTTTTAAAAATGAGTCACCCACATGTCTATACAATGGTTCCCCGGTCACATGCACAAAGCCCGTCTTGAAATGATGGAAGTAATGGGGCAAATCGATATTGTTATTGAAGTGGTTGATGCGCGTATCCC